>UINC01001027.1_pt1 | contig 86811 bp, 90 predicted proteins | sample 5385821 | NCBI WGS metagenome assembly UINC01 (sample SAMEA4666929, study PRJEB26691) | marine metagenome | isolation source: Pacific Ocean | place: Pacific Ocean | collected 2011-10-13 | reverse complement strand
TAGGGTGAGAGTGCTAAAGTACACTCCTATTAGTAACGGGATTATCAAGTTGAGTGCCGATGTTTTGTTGCTGGAAAGCGTGTCTCCGGGGCGGGATTTGGACGCGTATATCCAGACAATTAACGCAATACCAATACTGACACCTGAGCGAGAAAGGGAGTTGGCGGAGCGTCTTTTCGATGACAATGATCTTGAAGCGGCCCGCGAGCTCGTACTTTGCCATCTTCGTTTCGTTGTGCACCTTGCCAAAGGGTATCGGGGGTATGGATTACCGATTGGTGATCTTATACAGGAAGGTAATGTTGGGCTCATGAAAGCGGTGAAGCGCTTCGATCCATCCTTCGGCGTACGGTTGGTGTCTTTCGCTGTTCATTGGATCAAGGCGGAAATACACGAGTTTGTGTTGCGCAACTGGAGGGTCGTTAAAGTTGCAACGACAAAGGGACAACGTAAATTATTTTTTAACTTGCGGAATCGTAAAAAGTCACTTAGTTGGTTAACAGCGGAAGAAACCCGGGCCATTGCAGAGGATCTGGGTGTCGACGCGAAGGTCGTGACCCAGATGGAAGGGCGATTGGCCGCCCGCGATGTCGGATTTGACGGTGATGATACTGACGATGGAGATTCTAATAATAACTTCGGTGCGCCTGCTCATTTTCTAACTGACGAAGGGCAAGACCCCGCCGACTTGGTGGCGGCAGAAGATTGGGCGCAGCAATCTCAAGTGAAACTAAGAGATGCTATGGATCAGCTCGACGATCGTAGTCGGGACATCCTTCAGAATCGTTGGCTTGAGGAAGACAAAACCACGCTACAAGAATTAGCGAAGCAGTACGGTGTTTCTGCTGAGCGGATACGCCAGCTTGAGCAAAATGCGATCAAGAAGCTTAAAACGCATATAGAAGCAGCGTAAGGGGCGTATCACAGGTGCTGCTTTGGCTTGCAGCATTGTTAGGAGCGAGTGGCGTTATCGCTGGGGCTATCGGGTCACATGTCGTCGAAAGTGGTAGCTCTGCCTTCCAGATTGGTGTCAGGTATCAACTCATCCATGCCATTGTAATTTTTATTATTGCGCTAGTGCCCGAACGCGTTAATCCATGGTCGGGGTATATTTTTTCTACCGGCATCGTCTTGTTTAGCGGAAGTTTGTACGGTATCGCGTGGGGTGGTCCGGCATGGCTAGGACCGCTGACTCCCTTGGGAGGGGTTGTACTTGTATCAGGTTGGTTGCTGTTGCCATGGAAACAAAAAGTTTAATTTTCTCAAAACCAACCTTCATTCGTCGGCGAGGACGGATGACAAAAGCACAACTAGGAGCACTTGATCGTGTGGATCCATTCCTGATGGATCCCATCGTTGACGCGATGGCAGTATTTAACCGGCAAGCCCCCATGGCTCTCGAAATTGGCTTTGGAATGGGTCAAACACTTGTTCACTTTGCCGGCTGTCATCCTGAGTGGAATTGCATTGGGGTGGATGTATATCGTCCAGGAATTGGGTCGTTGGTTCTTCAATGTGAGCAACAGAACATCAAGAATGTGCGTATCGTCGAAGCGGATGCTCTATCCGTTCTAGAGCGCCTTGAAGACAACTCGATCGAACTGATGATGGTTTTTTTCCCCGATCCATGGCCAAAAAAACGCCACCACAAGCGACGTCTCGTTACCCCGGCGTTTGGCACCTTAGCGTCAAGCAAGCTGAACGTGGGAGGACGTCTTCTGCTTGCAACAGACTGGGCACCCTATGCCGAAACGATCGATGAATCCTTGCAAGGTAATCCGGAACTTCGTGGTGGTATCTCCGAGCGCTGGCCGCTGCGGCCCCAGACCAAGTTCGAGGAGCGCGCCCGACGCCGTCGACATCGCGTGCAAGACTTTTGTTATACGAAGATCGATAACGGAGAAATTGGATCGATCGAAAATGCGCAATAGAGGGCTTTTAGCTGAGGAATTGACCAACTACGGTATTTAGTTGGGAGTACCCTCTATCTGTCGTCTGGAGCCGATCCGGTTGCATGAGTTCCCATGACACCAGTCGATCTACGATGTCAGAAATGACGTCATAGGGAAGGCCGGTGGTTCGGGAAAATAGGGACGTTTCGACACCTTCGGTTAGTCGGAGTGCGTTCATCATGAATTCGACGGGCAGCTCGCTTGGCAACACTTCGACTATTTCAGTCGGAGCACCAGAGAGATAGAGCCTTGGCTGACGGGGGTTCATGGTGCGGATGATTTTGCCGCCTCGACCAGTCTTACCATGCGCGCCTGCGCCGACACCGATGTAGTCTCCAAAACGCCAGTAATTCACGTTATGGCGACAACGAGAGCCATCGCGTCCAAAAGCGGAGACTTCGTATTGGGAATAGCCATTTTCTTCCAATAATCGTCTCCCGGCGTCGCTCATGTCGGCCCGGAGGTCATCCGATACTAAATTAGGTGGTCGGCGATGGAATTCAGTTCGAGGTTCGATGGTCAGTTGGTACCAGGATAGATGGTCGGTCCCTAAACTTATGGCTCGTTGCAGATCGGCCATGGCGTCATCAAGGGTTTGATCCGGTAGTCCGAACATCAGGTCGAGATTAACGCTATCAAAGCCCGCTTTTAGCGCGTTTTCAACGGCCGTCGAAGCGTCATCGGCAGTATGTATCCTTCCGAGCTTTTGGAGTTGTTCAGGGGCGAATGATTGCACACCGATCGAAATTCTGGTTATTCCTGCATCTAAATACGATTCGAAAGGCTCATGTTCCAGCGTGCCGGGGTTGGCCTCCATGGTAATTTCGGAAACGGTTTGGCGATCAAACGATTGAAGAAATCGAGCGAGGGTTTTAGAAGAAAAGAGACTGGGCGTTCCGCCGCCGAGATAGATTGTCTTGATGCTCTGTTCGGTGGAACCCAACAGCGATTTAATTTCCTCAATGAGGCGAGATACGTAACCTTCTTCGTCAATTTTGTTAATGAGTGGATGGGAGTTGAAATCGCAGTACGGGCACTTGCGTACGCACCATGGGAAATGCGTATAGAGGCCGATACTCATTACACCTGTCCTCGTCGGTCTAGAATTGATCGAATGAGACTTCGTGAGGCGATAGCGCGATGGCTTACTTGGTTCTTGAGCTCTGGCTCCATCTGCGCGGCCGTTATCTGGAAGCCTTGAGCGACAAAAAGCGGGTCATAACCAAAACCGTTAGCTCCCTTCGCTCCTTCGGCAATGTATCCATGCCATTCGCCAGAAGCCATGATCGGTGTTGGGTCTTCGGCGTGAAGGAGAAAAACGAGGGTGCAAAAAAAATAGGCTCGCCGACTATTGGAGTTACGAAGAGCTTCTAAGAGCTTTATGTTGTTCTTCTCTGAGGTCGCCGACGCTCCAGCGTAACGAGCCGAATAAATACCTGGAGCACCATTCAACGACGGGACGACCAAGCCGGAATCGTCCGCGAATGCCGGTAACGAGGTCAATCGACTTGCATGTCGTGCCTTGAGCAATGCGTTTTCTACGAATGAAGCACCGGTTTCTGGGATGGCGCTTATCTCAAAGTGCGATTGCGGTGTTAACTCGAATCCGACCGACGCGAGCAATGGGCTGAGCTCTTTGAGCTTGCCCTTATTGCCGCTAGCTAGCACGGCAGTTTGAATAGGCATTCCGCCCCCCATTAGCTTTTCGTCGACACCGAGGGAAATAGGGGTCAGTTTGAAATATCGCTGACATTAAGTCTGACCTAGCCTCTAGAGATTTTTCAGGTCTAGCGAAAGGACCTAACACCGCTGTTTCACGATACTCGGCCCAGTCGATAAAATGCCGTTGCTCCGAAAAGATTTGGGAAACGCTTCATTAGAGGGCCTGCCCTGTAGGACGAACTGAAAACTAGACGCTGGATAACGCGTAGATGCTTTTCGGCGCAGAGCTGTTCGAAATCCAAAAACGTGCAGGGCCGGATGTTCGGAGTGTCAAACCAACGGTGAGCAACTGGCTGGGTTACTGGCACGTTGCCGCTGGTCAGCATTCGCACACGGTGTCCCCAATAGCCGAAGTTCGGGAACGTTACGATGCACTCCTCGCCTATTCGTAACATCTCGTCAAGCAACTCGTGTGGAGAGTCGATGGCTTGGAGCGTCTCTGTCATTACCACCATATCAAAACTTTTGTCGGGAAAGCGTTGGAGACCTTCGTTCAGATCGTGCTCGATGACGTTTACCCCGCGCTGGATACACACGGCGATTTCGTCCGCGTCGTTTTCAATCCCATAGCCCAGAATGTTCTTAACGTGTGCCAGATGCTCCAATAAATCACCGCTACCACAACCGAGATCGAGTACACGTGCGTTGTGCTTGATGAGGTTTGCGATAATTCGTAAATCTTCTCTCATAAGTCGCGTTCCCTCGCGACCCGGTCCATATATGCTTGCAAAACGCCGAAATAACGGGGTATCGGTAAAAGAAACGAATCGTGACCGAAAGTTGATTCGATGGTCGTGCTTATTACGTCTTTACCGGCGGCGATGAGCGCGTCAACGATAGTATCGGAACGTTCGGGAGCAAATCGCCAGTCGGAGGTAAAGGAAGCAACAAAGAATTTCGCGTCGGCATTTGCAAGGGCTTTAACCAAGTCGTCGTCGAATTCACGCGCGGGATCGAAGTAATCGAGGGCTCGAGTCATGAGTATGTACGTATTGGCATCAAACAATTTCGAGAATGTTTCCCCTTGATAGTGGAGATAACTTTCTACCTGGAATTCAACGTCCTGCCCTAGCGCGATATCACCAGACTTGAGTTCTCGCCCAAATTTATCGCCCATCGAGTCGTCGGAAAGGTAGGTGACGTGGCCGACCATTCGTGCCAATCCGAGACCTCTCTCAGGATTTACTCCCGACGTCCGGTAGTGTCCTTCATTGAATTCCGGATCGCTGGAGATCGCGAACCGTGCAATCTCGTTGAAGGCGATATTTTGTGCGGATAGCTTTGGTGTGCACGCGATAATTAGGGCGTGCTCGACTTGATCTGGGTAATCGATGGCCCATTGCATAGCTTGCATGCCGCCAAGGCTGCCACCGATGATGGCGGCGAATTTATCGATCTCAAGCGTATGCGCGAGCATGCGCTGAGATCGGACCCAATCTTTCACGGTAACAGTGGGAAAGCTGGGGCCGTAGATGTCGCCCGTGTCAGGATTAATAGAAGTCGGCCCGGTAGTCCCATGGCAACCACCGAGATTGTTGAGGCTCAACACATAAAAGTAATCGGTGTCGATAGGTTTGCCCGGGCCGATACAGTTGTCCCACCAGCCGGGTTTTGGGTCTTCGCTCGAGTGATAGCCGGCGGCATGATGGTGTCCGGAGAGAGCATGGCAGACTAGAACAGCGTTATTGCGTTTTTCATTAAGCCTCCCATAGGTTTCGTAGACGAGTTCAATTCCAGGCAATTCTGCACCGGATTGCAGAACAAACGATGAGTCAAACCGCTGGGATAAAGGCTCTACCAACCCAACGGAGTTGCTGGGTATTTCTGCGACCATACAAAAGATGAACCAATACGGAAAATCGGACGCGGAGTCTAAAACACCCCTTGGCTAAGCACCAATCGGCACAAATGGTACGACTATAGGAGCAGACCAGGGAGAAGCCATCGTTGAATTAACCAAAGAATGACGATGGTAACCATTGGCGATAGATCGATCATGCCGGCCGTTGGCAGTAATTTTCTTGCTGGACGAAGTACCGGATCACAAATTTGATTCAGTAACGTTGTTGCGGGAGATCGCGACCCATGGATGATGCCGAACTGAACGAGCCAACTGAGCGCAATCAAGATGAAAATTGCAAAGAGGAAAATTGAGACGAGCAGATCAAGGGTTTGGTGCAGCTCGTAAGTGATCAATGTCCACCAATCAATATTTGCACCACGTGCAATAAGATTCGTCAGATCGGCAAATGTGTAAGCAATGAAAGTAGCGCTAAACGACGCTAGGTCTAAGTTTCGATAGGCTGGTAGTGCTTTCCTGACAACTCGCAACACAGGATCGGTAAAACGAACAATCGCGCTCGAAATCGGATTGTAGAAATCGGCGCGCACCGCCTGAAGGACGAACCGCATCAAGAAAAGGAATGCGAAAATGCGCAACGCCAGCCGGACAACGATTACGATTGGCTCAAACATCATTATCGGCCTCGTGTGATAACTCAATAGAACGTTTGTGCGCTTCGGTGATTGCGCGAACGATGGTCTCGTTCATGCTTTCGTGGTCAAAGACTGCCACCGCCCGCTCCGTAGTTCCTCCGGGCGATGTCACATTTCGTCTCAGTGTCTCCGGGTCATCATCGCTATTTATCGCCATCTTTGCCCCGCCTAGGACAGTGTTTAAAGTGAGTTTGCGTGCAGTTTCTGGGGTCAAGCCGAGTTCGATGGCTGCCCTAATCATCGCTTCGATCAAATAAAAGATATATGCCGGCCCACTTCCCGAAATCGCGGTAACAGCATCTAAGTCAGCCTCTTCTTCAAACCACAATACTTCACCCGCGCAACCGAGAATACGGTGTGCCAACTCCGCTTGGATGTCACTAGTCCTCATATTTCGTACAAGACCACTTATTCCAGCACCAATTAACGCGGGGGTATTGGGCATGCAACGCACGATTGACGCGGTCTCACCAAACCAAGCGTTGAGAGCGTGAAGCGGGATGCCGGCGGCAATAGACAACACTAACTGATCTGTGATCAATGGCGCGATTTCCAGCGCGACCGATCGAACGATCTTTGGTTTAACGGCCAATACGATGACATCCGCACCGGAAACAGCGCGTTTATTGTTCGAAGTAGTATTGATTTCTGAGTTGGTGAAGCGGTCGCGTTGGGAAGCGATTGGGTCAGCAACAATAACGTTTGGGGGGCTTTCCGTCCTTAGAAGGCCAATGGCGAGTGCGTATGCCATGTTGCCCCCACCAATAAAGGCAATCTGATCGCTCATCGACGCGATCCTCTGGGCCCGAAGAGAACCGTTCCTAGTCGCACAATCGTCGCACCCTCTGCCACGGCGGTAGCAAAGTCGTTGGACATACCCATTGAAAGGGTGTCCCAATTATCGTCGCTAATATCGCGATATTTCTGGAAGAGTTCCGCTGTCCGGCGAAATTCATCTCGGGTGTCGCGTGCGTTAGAACGAGGTTTGGGAATGGTCATAAAACCGCGTACGCGTAGGTGTGGTAGTTGCCTCGTATGTTGTAGTAGCTCTTCCGCGTCGTGTGCAGAGACCCCCGATTTTTGAACTTCGTCATCGAGGTTGAGTTGCAAACACACATTTAATGGATCATTAGGTCGAAATTCAGCTCTGGCAGCGTTGAGTCGTGAGGCAATATTCGCCCTATCAATACTGTGGACCCACTGGAAATAACGAGCTAGATCCTTGGTTTTGTTAGATTGGATTCCACCGATGAAATGCCAGGTAAGCGGCAGATCTCGCAATTCATGTATTTTTTGGACGGCTTCTTGAACGTAGTTTTCACCAAAGTTATCTACGCCCGCATTGTGCGCGAGGCGGATCTCACCACTGGTTCGAGTTTTCGAGACCGCTAAAATGCGCACAGAGCCGTTATCTCGACCACTACTAGCGGTAGCAACCTTAATCGCACGGCGGACCATTTGTATTTGTTCGTGGATCACTTTTGATGTTGATGACACGTTTCCACTTGGTTTGACGAAGTGTAAACCTCGCGTTTTGAAATAGCTTAATCGGCTTGGTTGTCCTGCTGCGTGCCTAACCACGTTTCAGCAATGATTGACGCGGCCATCGCATGATTCGATGTCTTCTGGCCTCGATTACGGTCGATGGCTTCGAACGACGATAGCCGCTCATCGGCAAATTGGACTTGAATGCCGTAGCGCTTGTTGAGAGCTCTTCCAAAACGTCTGGATGCAGCCGACATTTCGGATTCCGTATCGTCCATGTTGAGGGGTAAGCCAACCACCAATGTCATGGGTTCCCATTGGGCGACGATCGTATCGATCGTCGCCCAATGGGGCCGACCTCGCTTTGCGCGTGCTGTGGTTAAGGGGGTGGCAGTCCCGTGATGCGGCTCGGCGACCGCGATGCCGATCCAGGTCTTTCCATAATCAAACGCGAGGATCGCCAAAATCAGGCGTGGCCCAAGTGCGGCGACATTAACTGAAAATTTATGCCGAGGGACTTTGCGGCGGAATCAACGCGCTTGGGAAAGGGCGTGTCGAATAGAATTTCTTTCGTGGCTGGGACGGTTAACCAAGCGTTATCTGCCAATTCGCTCTCGAGCTGTCCTTCACCCCAACCGGCATACCCTAGCGCTACGATATAGTGCTCTGGGCCGTTTCCGGTGCCGATTAATTCAAGAATATCTCGCGACGCTGTTAACAGCAGCTCGTTACCGACGGGCATACTTCCGCTTGTTTGAACGTCTGCGCTGTGGAGAACAAACCCGCGTTCCTGTTGCACCGGCCCGCCCTCTACGACGACCAAGTCCGCGTCAACGTTGGTCGAGCAGTCAAATTGTTTCAAAAGTTCGGTGAGAGCGAGGCCTGTCGGTCTATTTATCATCAAGCCCAGTGTCCCTTGCTCGTTATGGTCGCAGATATAAGTAAGGGTATTACCGAAGTAGGTTCCCATCTGATTGGGCATGGCTAGTAGCAGTTGGTGTTGGAGGGATGAAGAAATCACTAAAAAGCTTAGGGTAGTTTTTGTTCAATCGCGTCAAGGAGTGTTGACGAAATGTCCAATCCAAAAAACGCATCGAGTTCTCGGACACAGGTTGGGCAGGTGATATTAATTTCGGTGAGGTAATCACCAATAACGTCGATGCCTACGAACGTTAACCCGCGGGCGCGAAGTTCAGGCCCTACTGCTTCGGCGATTTCTTTGTCGCGGAGACTCAAGGGTTGTCCGACACCGGTGCCGCCGGCTGCGAGATTTCCGCGAGTCTCGCCTGACGCAGGAACGCGAGCTAGTGCATATGGTAGAGGCTCGCCATCGATCAAGAGGATTCGTTTATCCCCGTCTGAGATTTGTGGGATATATCGTTGCGCCATAATTTGACGCCCACCGTTGTCCGTCAACGTCTCAACGATAACCTGAACATTAGGGTCATTTTCGTCGGCGCGAAAAATGCTCATTCCACCCATGCCGTCGAGTTTCTTGAAGATCACGTCGCCGTGTTCACGATGGAATGCCAATAGCAAATCCTTTCGACACGAAACTACGGAGGGGGGCTGATAGTTGGCAAACGCGGTCGCGAAGAACTTTTCATTGCAATCTCGAAGACTGCGGGGGTTGTTAATGACCAAAGTACCTTCGGATTGACCTCGCTCTAGGAGGTAAGTCGAATAGATATAGTTCATGTCGAATGGCGGGTCCTTGCGCATCATGACGACGTCGATCTCGCCTAGCACGTGCGTTTCCTCCTCTCCACATTGGAACCATTGCGCGTGGGCTTGAGTAGGGTCCAGTGTCTTAGCAAAGTCTTCTTCCAATCGTAAATTGCGGGATAGCGCGATGACGCGCTCTCCATCCCATACAAGACCGCTTTGTTCGAGAACGCTGATCTGCCAATCACGCTGTTGGGCGGCACGCATCATTGCCAGCGTCGAATCTTTTTTTAGGTTTAACGTTTCGATGGGATCGATGACAAACGCGATATGGACCATGTCGACGAGCCGTTCGTTTTGGTGGGACTAAATTACGCAGAACGCTCTTGAGCGGCAATAGAAAACATGGCAATCGCAAGTCGACCATGAGAATCGTCGTATCCCAGTCATCTTGGACTGCGTAATGAACGGAGGGAGCAGCGCAGTTTTGACCAATAAACAGAGTTCATACTTGTGGAACCTGCCATTGCCATCTCTCTCGTATAGAGGACAACGCGACGGCGGCCGCAGTAGGGGTACGCAGAATGATGGGACCAAGGCCAACGGCTTCGAAACCAGCGTCGCGAGCAAGTTGAAGTTCGTTGGGAGACCAGTCACCTTCGGGGCCGATAGCGATACAAGTATTCGTTAAAGCGTTCGAAAATACGGTTTCCCTGGTGTTGGGTATTGCGATCAGCTTTCGACCGCAATCATATCGACTAGAGGCCGATTGGAGATCTTCGCCGATACGGAGTTCGGGTACCCAGACCCTGCCGCATTGTTCGGCTGCATGGTTTATGACGTTGATAAGGCGGTCGACCTTGGGTAGTCGCGTTTGGGTCCGATCTGCGTTGATGACACTGATATGGGTCGCACCAAGTTCTGTGGCCTGTTGAACGACGGTCTCGATACGGTGCTTGATCAGTGCGATCAGCAGAACGAGGCTCGGTGTTGGGGTGGGAATAGAGCGAGATAACGCGCCCAGTTGGAGCACGACAGAGTGTGGATCTGCGACGGTCAACTGCGCCTCGTATTCGTGTCCGATTCCATCAAAACAAAGCAACGAATTGCCGATCTGTAGACGCAGAACGCGGATCAGGTAGTTTGAACTTTCCCGGCCCAGGGTGAGACTCAAGCCAGAGCCCAGCGACATTTTTTTCGGGTCAACGTAGAGACGTTTCAACCTAAACCTAAATTTCGCGCAATCTGAGCACTGGCAACGGGTTTATTGAGTGTATAGAAGTGAATACCAGGTGCTCCTCCATTCAGCAGCCGTTCACACAAGTTAGTGACGACTTCGATGCCAAACGCGAGCAAATCTTCGGGCTTGTCAACCAGATGCGCTAAACGGGTACGGATCCAACGGGGAATGTCCGCTCCGCATCCGTCGGAAAACCTAACCAAGCCCTCGTAATTTGTAATAGGCATGATGCCAGGGACGATTGGGGTTTCGATCCCGTGCGCTTGGCAACGGTCGATGAAGTAAAAATAACTGTCGGCATTAAAAAAATACTGGGTAATGCAGTCGCTTGCACCCGCTTCGATTTTCTTGCGTAAGAAACGGATATCGTCTTCCGGTGATAATGCGTCAGGGTGTGTTTCTGGGTAGGCGGCTACATGGATGATGAACGTGTCCCCGAAGCGCCGGCGGATTAGATCGACCAGCGAGTGTGCACGACGAATAGGGGCAATCGAACCGATGCCCGAGGGCGGATCTCCTCTCAGCGCGACTATACGGGTCACCCCAAGTTCCCGATACTTGTCGAGTAATGACACGACGGTGCTCTCCGAATCGCTGCCCCAGGACAAATGTGGCGCCATGGTCATCCCGTTCTCCATGAGCTTGACCACGGTTTCGTAGGTACGAGTCCGGGTGCTACCACCTGCTCCGTAGGTGACCGAAAAATAAGCAGGATCAGTTGCTGCAAGTACCTGGGCCGTCTCAACTAGTTTTGTTATGCCGGCCTTCGTGTGTGGAGGAAAGAACTCGTAACTAATCTGCGGCTGAGACACGGGATGACTTACGCGTTTGCTAACGCTTCCGCGCGGTCGGTTCTTTCCCAGGTAAAGTCGCTTTCAGTGCGGCCAAAGTGCCCATAGGCCGCGGTACTTTGGTAGATCGGACGCTTGAGATCGAGCATCGCAATTAACCCGCTCGGGCGAAGATCAAAGTGCTCGCGAATTAACTGCTCAATCCGATCGTCGGCAACCTCCCCAGTGCCAAACGTTTCAACGCTGATTGAAGTTGGTTCCGCGATGCCAATGGCGTAGCTGATTTGAATTTCACAACGTGCCGCGAGTCCCGCGGCAACGATGTTTTTCGCAACGTAGCGACTCGCGTAGGCTGCTGAGCGGTCGACCTTAGAGGGATCCTTCCCGGAGAAGGCTCCGCCGCCATGCCGGGCCATACCCCCATAAGTGTCGACGATAATTTTACGCCCCGTCAAACCGCAATCACCTTGTGGTCCGCCGATCACGAATTGACCGGTGGGATTGATGTACACCTTCGTGTCGGGAGTCATCCAGTTGCCCGGTAAAGTAGGTTTAATGATTTCTTCCATCACTGCTTCGTGGAGGTCGTTTTGGGTGACTTCAGGACTGTGTTGTGTGGAAAGAACGACTGCATCGATAGCGACCGGAACACTGTTTTCGTAGCGGAACGTGAGCTGACTTTTGGCGTCCGGGCGGAGAAAATCGAGAGAATTGCGACGAACTTCAGCCTGTTTTTCGACTAATCGGTGGGCGTATGTGATGGGGGCCGGCATCAGCACGTCAGTTTCGTTCGTTGCATAACCAAACATCAATCCCTGGTCACCGGCGCCTTGCTCGTGACCATCGCTTTCGTCGACACCCATCGCGATGTCTGTAGATTGCATCCCGAGCGCGTTCATGATCGCGCACGACTCAAGGTCGAAACCCGTTGAAAGATCGACGTACCCGATGTCGGAAATGACCTTACGAACTATTTTCTCGACGTCGATGTTTGCTGTTGAACGGGTTTCTCCCGCGACAACAACGATTCCCGTTTTGATCAAGGATTCACACGCGACACGCGACTCGCTGTCCTGTTCGAGCATTGCATCGACAACGGCGTCCGATATCTGGTCGGCCATCTTGTCGGGATGGCCTTCGGAAACCGATTCGGAAGTAAAAACGCTAACGTTTGCCATGGTGGTTCCTTCTTTCTTCGCCAGTATTGTACGAAAGCTCGCTGCCAGTCGCTTGTGACTTAAGCCAATTTCACATGTATAGCGTTCAACGCTAGACGACCCCCTGCATTGCACCCACAATAGGAACGCGCATCACGAAGTGACGAAAGTATGTCCTCCCGTTTTGAAAGAGCGAATGCAATACGTGCACTCGCCATGGATGCTGTGGAAAAAGCTAATTCTGGCCATCCAGGAGCACCCATGGGGTTGGCCGATATCGCGGAGGTTTTATGGCGCGATGTGCTTCGATACAACCCTGCTAACCCAAACTGGTGGAATCGTGATCGGTTCGTCCTGTCCAATGGGCACGCATCCATGTTGCTTTATGCCGTTTTGCATTTGACGGGTTACGACGTGTCTATAGACGATATCAAAGCGTTTCGACAACTTGGGTCAATAACAGCGGGGCATCCCGAACGAGGAGAATGCCCAGGTGTAGAGACGACGACAGGGCCTTTGGGCCAAGGATTCGCTAATGCGATAGGGATGGCGCTTGCTGAACATATGCTCGCGCGAGAGTTCAATCGCGACGGTTTTGAGGTGGTCGATCATCGCACGTGGGTGGTCGTAGGCGACGGTTGTCTCATGGAAGGTATTTCCCATGAGGCCGCGTCATTAGCGGGGACTCTGGGGTTAGGAAAGCTTGTTGCGATATACGACGACAACGGTATTTCGATTGATGGTGATACAGCTGGTTGGTTTACCGAGGATGTCCCGGCGCGTTTTGAAGCATATGGGTGGCGCGTTATTCGCGATATTGATGGACATAATCCAGATGCCGTGATTGACGCTTGCAAGTCCGCGACCGACTCGAATAGCGCCCCAACCCTCATTTGCTGCCGTACGACGATTGGCTTTGGCGCACCCGAAAAAAGCGGTTCGTCGGCAGCACACGGTTCGCCGCTTGGCGACGACGAGGTTAGTGGTGCGCGCCAGCGACTTAGATGGGAACACGAACCCTTCGAAATACCCGATCACCTGTACCGCGAATGGGATATGCGCGATGCCGGTAATTCGCGCGAAAAGACTTGGAGTGCGCTTTTTACCCGATATCGAAAAGAACACGCGTTGTTAGCCGACGAACTGAGTCGACGAATGGAGGGACGCCTAAGTGATGGATGGGCTCGGTCTCTCGATGACCTTGCTAAAGAGAATCAGAAAGATCCGAAGCCGTTGGAAACTCGGAAGGCATCGAAGCTATGTCTTGATGCGATCGGCTCGCAACTTCCAGAGTTGGTCGGAGGTTCTGCCGATTTAACGGGATCGAATAACACCCAGTGGGAAGGAGCTGGCTGGCTCGCAGACGGTGGGCGTTACCTTAATTACGGGGTACGAGAATTTGGCATGTCCGCGATTGCGAATGGGGTCGCCCTGCACGGAGGCTTTCTCCCGTTTACGGGCACTTTTTTGGTGTTTATGGAATATGCACGAAACGCGATACGACTCGCTTCGTTGATGCGATTGCGCAACATATTTGTCTATACGCACGATTCCATAGGTCTGGGTGAAGATGGACCTACTCACCAACCCGTCGAGCAACTAAGTAATTTACGGATGACGCCCAACTTGGCGGTGTGGCGGCCGTGCGACACGGTGGAGACATGCGTCGCTTGGAAGCGAGCCCTTGCCAAGGATGACGGTCCGACTGCCCTGGTTTTAACCCGACAAAAAACTAGCGCCCAAGTTCGCGACGAATCGACCGTCAAGACCATCGAGTGCGGTGGATACATACTACGCCACGAGTCAAAGTCTTTAGACGTAATTCTCATCGCAACGGGTTCTGAAGTCGGGATTGCCATGGAAGCGGCGAGTGTTCTTGAAGGAGATGGCCTTGGTTGTCGAGTCGTTTCGATGCCTAGTGTCGACCATTTCCTGCAGCAATCTGCGTCTTATCAAGCTCAAGTTTTGCCACCGAATCACAGGGCGCGCGTCGCTATTGAAGCCGCACATCCCGACTACTGGTACCGTTTCGTCGGTTTTGAGGGTCGGATCGTGGGAGTGGATCGTTTTGGAATTTCAGCGCCCGGTGACATCGCGATGGAAGCTCTCGGTATTACCGCCGAAGCGGTTGTTGCATCGGCACGCGAGACGATTGGGTTGTGAAATTTAAACGTCTGGGCGAATTCTCTCTAGCAGGTAAACGGGTTTTGATTCGCGAAGATTTGAATGTACCGATTAAAGATGGGTTGGTGACCAGTAATGCCCGTATCCGTGCTGCGTTACCAACGATTGAGCATTGTATTCAGGAGAAGGCCGCAGTCATCATTATGTCGCACCTCGGTCGACCGGCGGCAGAAGCTTTCGACGCTGACTTGAGTCTACGGCCTGTTGCGAAAGAATTGAGTGCGATGCTGGGTATTCAAGTGGATCTCATTTCGGATTGGCGCAGGCATCTTGAGGTGCAACCGGGCGACGCTGTCCTGATTGAAAATGTTCGATTTGAAAAGGGCGAAGCGGCGAACGATAGTGATCTAGGCAGGGCATACGCGCAGTTGTGTGACATATTCGTTATGGATGCCTTCGCAACCGCTCACCGAGCCCAAGCGTCGACTCATGCGGTTGCCGTGTTTGCCGATGAGGCTTGTGCCGGCCCTCTTTTATCTTCTGAACTCGATGTACTTGCGCGTGTGCTAGAAAACCCCGAACGTCCGTTAGTTACCATTGTCGGCGGTTCCAAGGTGTCCGCAAAATTGAATACGTTACACAGCCTCGCTGATATTTCGGATACGATCGTTGTTGGAGGTGGGATCGCCAACACGTTTTTGTTGGCAGCAGGAAAACCGATCGGACGTTCGCTCGCGGAGCCTGAACTCGTTGATATTGCCCAATCAATCATCGCTCGAAGTGCGGTTTTTGACCATGTAGACGTTATGACCGGGGCGGAATTAAACAACAAAGCAACGGCGAGGCTTTGCCTCACGGATAGCGTAGAAATAGATGATGTTATTGGTGATATTGGTCCCGAATCGGCAAGACGGATCGCGGCGCTAGTTCATAACGCTGGGACTGTAATTTGGAATGGGCCGGTCGGGGTATTTGAGATCGATCAATTTGGCGAAGGGACTAGGGTCGTCGCCGAGGCTATTGCGCAATCGACAGCCTTTTCGATCGTGGGAGGTGGAGACACCATAGCGGCGATTGAAAAATATGAAGTTGCTGACGAAATCTCGTACATATCAACTGGGGGAGGCGCTTTTCTTGAAGTCCTAGAGGGCCGAAGCCTACCGGCGTTGGAAGCGTTAGAGTTGAGCGCGTAGGGCAGTAGGGATATACGGCACGATGCGGATGGCGCGATAGAGACAGGACTCGTTCACGGTTTCCGAGAGATACTGAATCGGCGATGTAGATACAGGGATTCTGCGTGAAAAACATCGAGACTCTTAACGAGATTTTTTCGGGCGATCGGGTAAGAACGAATCAAGCGGATCTCATGCATTGGGGTACGGACTGGACGCGGAGTTTCGACATCGCACCGCAAGCCGTAGTTTTCCCCGAGCATATTGATGAACTCGTCGCGCTAGTTAAACTCGCCCGTGAGCAGTCGCTCGAATTGGTCCCCTCTGGCGGTCGTACGGGGCTTTCAGGAGGTGCGGTCGCCTCAAACAACGAAGTCGTCGTTTCATTCGATCGAATGAACCAGATCCATGGGTTCAATCGGATCGATCGAATCGTCCGTTGTCAGGCCGGAGTTATCACGCAGGCACTGCAAGAGTACGCGTTAGAGCAGGGGCTCTTTTATCCTGTTGATTTCGCGTCAGCGGGTTCAAGTCAAATTGGTGGAAACATTGCGACGAACGCAGGCGGCATCAAAGTCATTCGGTACGGCCTTACCCGGGATTGGATTGCAGGACTGACGGTAGTCACCGGCACGGGAGATATTGTTCGTTGTAACCGCGGCTTGGTTAAGAACGCAACAGGGTACGATTTAAGGCATCTCTTTATTGGATCCGAAGGCACTTTAGGGTTCATCGTTGAAGCGGAAATCCGCTTGGCGCCTGCTCCACAGCCACAACGAGTGATGGTGCTTGGAGTCAACCAACTTGATGACATCCTCAACCTGCTGCAGTGTTTTCAAAAAAAAGTTGCCCTGACGGCGTTTGAATTTTTTTCGGAGCTCGCTCTTCAGAAAGTGACCCAAAGGGGTGATATTCCCCGACCTTTTTCAGAGCAATGTGCTTTTTATGCCCTAATTGAGTTCGATGCAGATGCGGACGAAGAGGCTGCGATCGCATTCGAAGAAGCGCAAGAAAGGGACTGGGTAAAGACGGGAGTAATAAGTCAATCCGATGCCCAGGCGGCGGCATTGTGGTCATTACGGGAAAATATCAGTGAGAGCATTGCCGCACAGACGCCCTATAAAAATGATCTCTCGGTGCGGATATCGGAAGTACCTGGTTTTCTTTCCGACGTCGATGACATCGTCAACAAACACTATCCTGATCTTGATGTTTGTTGGTATGGCCATATCGGCGACGGAAATCTCCACCTAAATATCTTGAAACCAGAGTCCGTACCAATCGACGATTTTTTTGAGCGTTGTCATCGAATCAACCCAGAACTATTCAGGCTGATCGAGAAACGGGGCGGGAGTATTTCTGCTGAACACGGCGTCGGATTACTAAAACGAGACTTTTTGCCGTACAGCAAGAGCGATGTGGAAATTGGCTTGATGCGTGAGCTGAAAAAGGTATTTGATCCAAGTGGGATTATGAATCCAGGCAAATTGTTTAGCTTATAGATACGTCGTCAGCAGAGGCCATAACCAATGTGTCGGGTCGATTGATTGCGAAAATACCGTTCGTGACTACGCCTGCAATGTTATTGATCGCCTTCTCGAGGGAGTCTGGATCATCGATATTGAGTCCTTGGGTATCGAGAATCACGTTGCCATTGTCGGTGATGAAACTATCTCGGTAGGCAGGATCGCCACCAAGCTCAACGAGGGATCTGGCAACAAAGCTTCGGGCCATTGGTAATACTTCCACCGGAAGGGGGAAGGAACCCAATTGATCCACGAACTTGGTACTGTCGACAACGCAGACGAATTCTTCACTTGCAGCTGCAATTATCTTTTCGCGAGTTAACGCGCCACCTCCCCCTTTGATGAGGGCCTTACCTGGCTCGACTTCATCGGCGCCATCGACGTAAACGGAAACACGGGGGGCCGCATTTAAATTGATTACACGCACCCCTAAGTTTTCCAGCCTAGCGGTTGATCCCTCGGAGCTAGAGACGGCAGCATCGAACTTGTGTCGGATAGCACCAAGCGCATCAATGAAATAATTGGTCGTTGAACCCGTCCCGACTCCGACGATGGAATCCGGGTTCAGTTTCGGCTCTATGTAAGCAATCGCAGCTTCCGCCGCGGCTTTTTTCAGATCCTCGATTTTCATGGGGCCATGGTAGCCTGAACATCGGATTAATTTCCTGGAGATCGCGACATGCTCGAGGCCTACGTAAAGAAAATCCTATCTTCAGATGTTTACGACGTTGCTATCGAAACGCCGTTGGAAACAGCTTCGTTTCTTTCCGCGAGGTTAGACGCGAACATTTTGTTTAAGCGCGAAGACCTGCAACCTATCCATTCTTTTAAGATTCGTGGTGCCTATAACCGAATAGTCAAACTGAGTTTGCAAGAGCGCGAGCGAGGTGTTTTGGCGGCCTCCGCTGGCAATCACGCGCAAGGTGTCGCACTCGCTGCATCTCAATTGGGAATCCACGCGACGATCGTGATGGGACTTAATACGCCGGCGATAAAGGTTGACGCGGTGCAACGACTAGGCGCGGAGGTAGTGTTACGAGGTGATACCTACGATGACGCCGCGCAGCACGCGTTAAAGCTCGCTCACGAGGATGGGGCGACACTTGTGCCACCCTACGATGATCCGGCAGTGATTGCCGGACAGGGGACGGTCGGTGTTGAAATCTTGAATCAACACGAGGGTGATCCCGATGCGATATTCGTTCCGGTGGGAGGTGGTGGACTAATCGCGGGTATTGCGGCTTACGTCAAGTATCTGAAACCGCGAGTTAAGATCATCGGGGTGGAAGCCAGCGGCTCCGATTGCCTCAATCAAGCATTGATCGCCGGACGAAGGGTTCGGTTACGAACGGAGGGAATGGATCTGTTTGCCGACGGAGCATCTGTGGCTCAGGTCGGCAATCGGCCGTTTCAGATAGCGCGTCATCATGTCGATCAAGTAATCGTCGTCACGACGGATGAGATCTGTGCTGCCATCAGAGATATTTTCGACGATACACGCGCCATCGCGGAGCCTGCGGGTGCACTCGCGGTTGCGGGCCTCAAGCGCTACGTCGAGGAGACGCGAGGATCAAGGCGTAGCTACGTTGCCGTGATTAGTGGGTCAAATGTCAACTTTGACCGCCTCAGGCATATTTCTGAAAGGGCGGAATTCGGGGAACGTCGAGAAGCCCTGCTGGGGGTCAGCATTCCTGAAAAACCGGGAAGCTTTGGGCGTTTGTGCCAGGCACTCGGTAAGCGGGCAATTACGGAATTCAATTACCGCTTGAATGATCAACGTACCGCGCAGGTATTTCTCGGTGTCCAAGTTCACGACCTCGAAGAGCGGAAGCACGTTGTGGATGTGCTCCACAAACGGGGCTACGTTGTCGACGATATGACTGATAACGAGATGGCAAAGCTTCATATTAGACATATGGTGGGCGGTCCAGCATCGAGCGCGGTTGGCGAAGTGCTCTACCGTTTCGAATTTCCTGAGAGACCCGGTGCGCTGAGAACGTTTTTGTCGGAGTTTGGCGTTGATTGGAATATTTCGCTATTCCATTACCGAAATCATGGTGCGGCCTGGGGTCGCGTTCTCGTCGGATTTACGGCAGAAGACCAAGACCGTCGGGCGCTGCGTAAGTACCTCGATCGAATCGGATATCGTTATTGGGAGGAGTCTACTAATTCGGCGTACCGGATGTTCTTGGTTTGATAATTGAAGAGGACGGAATGGAGAACTTCGTGAACGAAGGCTTGGGCGGCAAAGTTGTCATCGTCACGGGTGGAGGAGCGGACGGCGACGGAATTGGTAACGGTCGGGCGGCTGCGCTGTTATTCGCCGACGCAGGTGCGCGGGTATTGGTTGTCGATCGGCGGGCGAGTGCGGCTGAACGGACGGTTGAAATGATAGCGGCAAACGGTGGGACCGCAGTTGCGTTTAAAGCTGACGTCACGGCGAGTGGCGATTGCGAGGCAATGGTTGCAAAGGCGGTTACATTATGGGGACGACTGGATGTTCTTGATAATAATGTAGGGGTGGGTAGTCGCGGGTCGGTGGTCGATGAATCGCCAGAACAATGGCGCCGTGTGATGAAAATAAATGTGGAGAGTATCTTTCTTGCGAGCAAAGCGGCGATACCAGCAATGATCACAACGGGGGCCGGTGTCATTGTGAATGTCTCGTCCATTGCCGCAATGCGGCCACGTGGCTTGACCGCATACAGTACCTCCAAAAGTGCAATTATCGGCCTTACACGGGCCATGGCTGTTGATCATGGGCCGGAGGGTATTCGAGTAAATTGTGTCGCTCCGGGCCCAGTTTATACGCCGATGGTTTACCAATCTGGGATGAGCGAAAAAGCGCGAGACGCGAGATTACAAGCCTCCGTCGTGGGGATTGAAGGAACGGGTTGGGACGTCGGTAACGCAGTTCGTTTTTTGGCGTCTGAAAGGGCGCGCTACATTACTGGCCAAACGCTGGTAGTCGACGGAGGGGTCACTTTGAGAGGACCAGAACGTGACCCGTCTGGATAGTACTGCTCGAGGAACTTAGTTGGCTTGTTCCTCGCCAGGCACCACGTAACGTAAGTACTCGTCTTCGAAAACCAGTAAGGATGGATCTTGAATGCGGTCGATATAGAGTGCCCCGTTGAGGTGCTCGATCTCGTGTTGCACGACGGTGGCGTGAAAATCGGAGAACTCGCGTTCCAGTTGAGCTCCGTTTGCGTCGGTGTAAGTTAGTTGGATTCGCTGAGGTCTTTCGACGAAGCCTCGTAGCCCAGGTACGGATAAACATCCTTCCCAGTAGCCGGCGCTGGTGGTATCTAGCGCGGTTACCGAGGGATTGATGCAGACAGTCAAAGGTAAGGCCTCGAGTTCCCCGTAGCGACTGGGGCCTCCAGGTAAATCGATAATTGCGAGTTGAATCGACTCATCGATTTGCGGGGCCGCTAACCCGATCCCGCCGTAATCGCGCAGTGTGTCTTGCATGTCCTTGATGAGGTTGTTAAGCAGCAAGCTGCCAATCATTTCCTTTTCGATAGGTTTAGCTTTCCGACGCAGTGTGGGGTGGCCCATACGGATGATTTTTCTTACCGCCATATCTCAGTATAACCGGGGAATTAGGGCACCATAACGAGACCGTTTTCGCTGACGACGCCATCCAAAAGAACGTCTGATTCGGTCGTGGTGAGCTTTCTGGCCCGTTGTATTTCATGCGCGACGCCGATCAGTAGCGGTCGGCATGAAGACTTGAACATACGATCATAATATCCCCGCCCCCTTCCTAGGCGCTGGCCTTGATCCGTGAACGCAACCAAGGGGACTAGCACAACCCCAAGGTCGTTTGAGTCAATCGTTGATGATGCGATAGGTTCGCGAATGCCCCATCGACTTTCCGCCGTATCGGTGTCCTTTGTGTATGCACAAAACGACATCGAGTCTGCGCGAACGTTGGGCACCGCTGTTGCAATTTTTCGTTCCCAGAAAAGTTTAATGGTTGGACCGAGGTCAACTTCACCGTCACTAGCTAGGTAGCAGCCGATGACTGTTGCTTGACGTATTAGAAAAGAATCGCCTACGGCATTTTTTACTGCGCTAGCGTGTTCGCGTTGGGTTTCTTTCGATAGAGCTCGTCGCGCAGCGCGAAAATTCTGTCGAATATTGTCGGACATTCTCGACCCCTTAACGCAAACGCACTCGCGTGGACGAGTGCGTTTTGCCACCGGAATGCCGCTGTTTGGTTGACCCTGAACCGTCTTGGTTCAAGGCGGTGACCCGGGCGGTACCTAAGGCTACCCGCGGCGATGGCGTTGGGTATGCACACTGGCGCCGACGCCAGAATCCCCTATTTTTTTATAACGGCTCAAGGACTACACCAACTGGCGTGCATTCCAGGAAGCGCGACCAGTATAGCGAAAATCTATGAAGCGATGGGGAGGGGTTGCTGTGAAGAAACGAAGGGGTTAAGTGACCGTTGGAAGATGGAAAATTGCTAACCGGTGCGTTTTTTTTGTGATGCGATCACTTTGGATAGACGCGTGGTTAGTTCTGCTAACTTCCCGTCAGAAAGACTTTCGACTTCATCGCTCTTCCCCTTGATGCCGAGATATTCATGCGTGATGTTGAGGGCGGTCATGACGGCGATTCGTTCGAGACCAACAATGTTTGCAGAGCTTTGCGTTGTCCGCATGCGTTTGTCCAACTCTTGGGCCGATGCGTTCAACTCGTCAACCTCATTTTCAGGACAAGCAACTTGAAACTCACGATCGAGAATTTTTACCGTCACCGTCGTGGATTGCGCTTTGCTCATTTATCAAGCCCCTTGAGCCGCATGATCATTGATTCGACACTAGATTTTGCAAGCGCGTTCTTTTCGACAAGTTTGGCGCGTTCGGTTGTCCAGCTTTGTTGGTTGGTCTTAAGCGCTTGATTTTCCTCGACCAAGACTTCACACAAGGCGATTAGCTCGTCGACTTTGTCTTCTAGTGCTTCGAGATCGTTAATGGCCATGAGATTCCCTGGGGATTCGCGTGCGAATACGTTAGTGTCTCTCGAATCCTGGAGGTTGTGAAGTCCGTTAGTTTGTCGCTATACACCTCGTCCCAAATTTGTGTTACCTCGAAAAACTTGCGAAGCAAGCGGTTCGAACGATTCCAGGGGTAGAGATACGCTACTAAGATCGTGAGCTCATTTGTGCCTTCGGGCATAGTGCGCTCAAGAAGAAATCTTGGGCGTGTGTAGACGTGAGGGTGATGACATCAATTCCTCTGTATTGCGTATGGCGATTGAGTCCGGGTCAAATTTGAATGCCTGACTTCGACGCTGTTATTACTGGAGGAGGAATTGTTGGATCGAGTGCAGCGCTCTGCTTGGCTCAATGCGGTTATCGCGTCTTGCTCGTTGACTCGAAAGTTCCACAACCTGTCGGTCTTGGCGACGGATTCAATGTACGTACAGTTGCACTTTCGCCGGGATCGATAAATCTTTTGGGACGTTTGGAGGCGTTAAAAGATGTCCGTCGAGGATCGATTAAGCGGATTCGCGTTTGGGAGCGAGAAGGCACGGCGACGATTGTTTTTGATGCTGACGAAATTGGTGCCGAGGTTCTGGCGGTAGTTGTAGAAGTCGATACGTTAGTAGAGTCATTGTGGACCAATTTGGTTCACCAAATTGAGGTCAGGGCGCCGAGCACTATCGATGCTGTGAAGCATTCTCGGGATGCTGTCGAATTGGTCATTGACAAGAGGGTCGTATCGGCAGCTTGTCTGATGGTTGCTGAAGGCCGACGGTCTGCTACGCTCGAACAACTTGGAATTGCAGTTCAGAATTATGGAGCTGTTGGAAGGGCCATCGGGACAGTCGCTTCGACCGTTAATCCACATTACGGCTGTGCCCAGCAACATTTTGGCGACGGAATCTTGGCTTTGTTGCCGCTGGCTGAGGAACGACACGTATCGGTCGTATGGAGCTTACCAAGTGAACGACACGATCAACTGCTGAAATTAGATGGGGCGGCTTTTGCAACGGCGTTGACGCGTGAATCCGAATCAGCGCTTGGCGAAGTGACGGAAGTTGGAGAGCGGGTTAGTTTTCCCATTGGGCAATCGCTTGTCTCCGACTTTAATCCGATGCCGCGCGTTCTAGTGATTGGCGATGCCGCACGGACGTTGCATCCGCTTGCTGGTCAGGGTGTTAATTTGGGGTTGGAGGATGTGCAAGGGATTGAAGCGGTTGCCCGGTATCTAAAAGGCGATCTGGGCGAGGAGGGTAAATGGCGCCAATTTGCGGTGAGGCGCCGTGCCCGTAGCCGTATGATGATTCGGCTTATGGATTTCTTTGATCGAACGTACGGTGCTTCCGGGCCTTACGAGAGATGGGTACGCAATGTTGGGGTCCGGACAGCAAGCAATGTCCCCGTTCTTAAGCACCAGTTAATGCGTGAAGCTATGGGGTTAGGGCCGCTTGCAACCCTATACTGAGCGACATGCCTTGATCCATAGTTGTTTGATATGTTCGGAACGGTGGTGCCGCGATAGACCGAGCAAGTCGGAATGTGACTTCACTGGTATGGTTGCGCGAGTTTTTCCCGTAGGCGGAAGAAGTATATTGGCTTTGCTGTGACGAGAGTTCGCCGATGTGTCGAAAAGCCGGATAAGCAGTGGTTGGGGTCGCCAAAACAGCGACGGATCTTTCGCTGGGAAAAAGGGCATAACCGATGAGTGAAACCCCAGAGGGGATCTATTACGCCGAAAGCCATGAATGGGCACGACTTGAAGAGAATGGGTCGATAACTGTTGGCATTACTGATTTTGCTCAGGATGCACTCGGTGACATTGTCTACATCGAACTACCGCAGATAGGGGAGTCGCTCCAAGCGTCGGTTGAAGCCGGGGTCGTTGAGTCGGTTAAGGCGGCCTCCGATATATACGCTCCAGTTAGTGGTGTAGTCATAGCGGTGAACCGATCGCTAGAGGATGTCCCGGAGAACGTCAATTTAGACGCATACGGTGACGGTTGGTTTTTTGCACTTAAACCCGCCGACGTAACAGAACTTGAGGATCTTATGGATGCTGTCGCATATCGAGAACTTGCGGAGTCCGAGGATTGACGCCTAGACGCAGCGTCGTGTTATAGCGTTTATTCCTTAATTGTGCGTTCGTAGTCTTCGAAGTTGGTTATCGCGGGTTTGCACGTAAGATCTCGGCAAATGTAAGCGCTCACGCCTTGGCGGGTTTCGGTCGAAACGAGAGCTGGAAGTTGTGGCGGGACTTGACCAGGATCGTCGTAGGGAATTCCGTATGCGCAGCGTTCTGGGGTGTAGCCTTCGCGCGCGAGGGTTAACCAAGAACCCATGGCCTCCGGCGGCCCACGTACAATGATTTGTTCAGGAGAATAGAGACGGGCTTCCAGAGCGGTCAGCAGGGTGCAGTGCCCGGCGGGATACTGTTCCATTGAAGCGCGTGCCCAATCTAGCGTTTCCTGGGCAGCATCGATGTATCGAGTTTCATTGAGCAAATGTCCCAATTTCAATAGAGCAACGGTCGCTGTTCCGTTCCCGGGCGGCAGAGCGTCGTCGTGGGTAGGCTTGGGCCGGTGAATCAGCTTTTCTTGGTCGTGTGCCGTAAAGAAGAAGCCACCGTCCACATCAAGAAATTTGGACAATAGAAGATCCGCGAGCGCTTTCGCGAATTCAATGTCGCAAGAACGCCAGCGGGCCTCTAACAATACGAGCAATCCATCCAAGAAATTCGCGTAGTCGTCGAGAAATCCATCGTGGCCAAGAACGCCGTTGTTCCATGCGGCAGAAAGCCGATGTCCGTCAAAACAGTTATCACGTACAAAGTCGACGGCGCGTTGACACGAATGGAGCCAGGATTCCTGATGAAGCCGCATCGCAGCTTTTGCCATCCCTTTGATGGCGAGCCCGTTCCACGAAGTGAGGATTTTCTCATCGCGTCCAGGCGCGGGACGTTCAGAACGATGTTGGAACAGTTTTGCTTTTGCGGATTCAAGAAGTTTTTCTGCTTCTCCTGTTTCGAGGTTTAGCCTTTCGACAACAGCACGCCAAGCATCTTGACGGTGAAAATTCCATTTGCCCTCAAAATTCGCGGGTTTATCCAGGCCATACAATGTCTCGACGATAAGGTATTCGTCGTTATCTAAAAGTTTCTGGACCTCGCTTTTACGCCATACGTAGTAACTTCCCTCGACTCCCTCTGCGTCAGCATCCAGCGATGTGTAATAACCACCTTGTGGATGTTGCATGTCACGAATAATCCATTCAGCCGTTTCCCGGAGGGCACTCTCAAACAGTGGATCCGGACCAAGGCCCAGGGTGTCAGAAAAGAGACTCATGAGGGTCCCGTTGTCGTATAGCATCTTCTCGAAGTGCGGGATCTTCCATTCGTTGTCCGTAGAATATCGACAGAAACCGCCACCTACGTGGTCGTAGATGCCTCCCCGAGCGACCTGGGTGAGCGTCGTTAGGGCCATATCAAAGGCTTCTCGATCGACGACGGTGCTATGGTTTTTTGAATAGGACCAGTGGCGCATGAGCCTTTCGATATTGGCGGGCATTGGGAACTTTGGCGCGGATCCGAAACCTCCATGGACGCGATCGTAGCGGGATGCAAGTTGATCCTTGGCCGCGGAAAGCAATTGAAGGTCGTCAATTCCTTGCGCTTCAACAGGCTCATTCAATCGCGCGAACGCAGCACGCAATTTTTTACTTTGTTCTTCAAGATCGGAATGGTTATCTCGGTAAGTGCTGCTTACTCGCATGAGTAAGTCTTTGAATCCCGGTAGATTAAAGCGTGGAGACGGAGGGAAATAAGTACCGCCAAAAAATGGAAGGTGGTTTTCGGGGTCGAGAAACATGGTGAGCGGCCACCCACCACTACGTTGGGTGAGAAGTTGATGAGCGAGCTGGTATATCTGATCGATATCGGGGCGTTCTTCGCGATCAACCTTTACGTTGATGAAGTTCTCGTTCATCACCGACGCGGTGACTTCGTCTTCAAAGGATTCGTGGGCCATCACGTGACACCAGTGACAGGAGGAGTAACCAATGGATAGGAGGATGGGCTTATCTTCGTCGACTGCCCTTTCGAGAGCCTCGTCTCCCCACGGATACCATTGGACTGGATTCGTCGAGTGTTGTTGGAGATAGAGGCTAGGTTCGTTCTCGAGCTGATTCATTATTTGCCTTGATGCACTCGCGAAATAATAGCCTTGCTGATTTGTAAGGACACCCATAAAAACTGCTCCCTCGACGAGCAAGTTTCGACCCAAGAGTTGGTGGCTTCACAGGAGTTGATTATGAAAGAATCTTCCTGTGCCAAGTGAAATAGAGAATCTGGATGCCGAGGGCTTTCGACCGAACGTTGGCATCGTGATATCTAACAACTTGGGGGACGTTTTTTGGGCCCGTCGAGTTGGCGGTGACAACGCGTGGCAGTTCCCACAAGGAGGAATGCAACCGAACGAAGCGCCCGAAGATGCTCTCTATCGAGAGCTGTTTGAAGAGGTCGGCCTAACGCCGTCGTCGGTGAAAATATTAGCGGTTACGAGAAATTGGCTACGCTATCGACTACCGAACCGATTGCGGCGTTACAACTCAAGCCCACGTTTTCGCGGGCAAAAGCAGAAATGGTATTTACTTCAGTTGGTAGGGAACGAAAGTGACATTTCGATGAACTGTTCGGATAAACCCGAATTTGATGCTTGGCGTTGGGTTAGTTATTGGTATCCGTTGACTCAGATCGTCGCGTTCAAACAGGAGGTCTATCGTCGGGCGTTGCATGAGCTCGCGCCAGCTATACAAATCGGGGATACGTAATTGCTCGACGCGCTTCGACAAATCAGTCGCGATGTAGAAACCGCGCCAAGTTTCGAATATGCCTTGGGCATCATTGTGGCACGCGTGTGTTTAATTCTCGGTACCGAAGTTTGTTCTATCTACATTTTCGACAAAGTCAGCGGCGAGTTGAAATTGATCGAAAACGAAGGATTTCATAGAAGCGCGATTGGCACGGTATCACTTGCCCCCGGTGAAGGCGTTGTTGGGCTAGTGGCTGAACGCGGTGAACCCCTGAACATCGAGAATGTGTCAGAACATCCGAGATATCGCCACTTTTCGGCGATTGGTGAAGAACCTTTTTCTGCCTTTCTGGGGGTTCCGGTGACTCATAATCGTCGAGTACTCGGTGTCATCACGGTTCAACAACGGGAAGATCGACGTTTTCGCGAAGATGAGGAAGCGTTTCTGACCACGCTTGCTGCTCAGTTGGCAAATGTTGTCGCGCGTGCTGACGCCACGGGAAGAGTTTCGGCCATATTGAATGCGGATTATGTCCCGACCGATGTGAGGTACGAAGGGATCGCGGGCGCTCCAGGAATTGCGATTGGCACCGCTGTGGTCATTGGCCCCTCGGCTAACCTCGACCATGTACCCAACAAAGAGACCGATGAAGTCGCTGCCGAGTTGACTAGCTTTGATCGTGCGATCGACCGAGTCCGTGCAGATATCGAGGAGACCGATCGCTCTTTGTCTGAACATTTACCGGCGCAAGAACGGGCTCTATTTTCCGCGTACTTGCACATGCTGGACGACTCCGCAATCGCTGGTGAGGTTCGCGAGGAAATACGTTTAGGAAACTGGGCACAGGGGGCGCTTCGGACGGTCATCGCTAGGCACGTGTCGAAACTGCAGCTAGTTGAAAACCCCTATCTACGGGAAAGAGTTACCGACGTTCGAGAGTTAGGGCAACGCGTCTTGGCATATCTGCAGGATATCCATCGGGACAAGTTTTACTTTCCAGAACAGGTCATTTTGATAGGAGAAGAAGTAACCGCTTCGATGGTTTCGGATGTGCCGGCTAACCAATTGAAAGGCATTGTGTCGTTGCGGGGGTCGAGCAATTCGCACACCGCGATTTTGGCACGCGCGCTGAATGTCCCCGCCGTCATGGGAGTTTCAGAGTTTCCAGTATATGAATTCGAGAATCAGATTGTCGTAGTGGATGGTTTTTATGGCGAATTGGTGGGTAATCCCACGACGCAGGTGATGGATCACTATCACGAGTTAATAGCTGAAGAAGCGGAATTCGTAAAGGAACTCGAACCGATAAAAGATCAACCTAGCGAAACTCTGGATGGCCATCGGTTAAATCTTTGGGTGAATATCGGCCTTGTCGGCGAAATCACGCGTTCCCTCGACCGCGGCGCTGAGGGGATCGGACTTTTTCGAACGGAGATTCCGTTCGCTTCTCGAGATCGTTTCCCCACGGAGGAAGAACAACGGGTTATTTATAGAGAGCACTTGGAAGCATTTAACCCTCGGCCCGTCACCATGCGGACGCTTGATATCGGCGGTGACAAGGCGTTGCCCTATTTTCCTATCGACGAGGATAACCCCTTCCTAGGTTGGCGGGGGATCCGTGTCACCCTGGATCATCCTGAAATTTTTTTGGTCCAGGTTAGGGCAATGATTAAGGCGAGCTTGGGGTTGGAATCCGATCTTCGAATTATGCTCCCCATGGTGACTGATCGGAGGGAGGTCGCAGAAGCGAAGACTCTTATTTTGAGGGCATATCGCGAAGTGCGCGAGGAGAATGTTGCCGCAAAGTTGCCCCAGATTGGGGCAATGATCGAGGTACCAGCGGTAATCCATCAGGCGCGACTGATCGCTCGCCAGGTCGATTTTCTTGCAGTGGGATCCAACGACCTTACCCAATATATGTTGGCGGTCGATCGCAATAATCCCAGGGTCGCTAACCTATACCAAGAGATGCACCCGGCAGTCTTACATGCGTTGCGAGAGCTGGCCAAAGCAGCCCATGCAGAACAAAAGGGAATTGGTATCTGTGGCGAACTCGCTGGAACGCCAGAAGGCGCCATCCTTTGTGTGGCGATGGGTTATGACGTGCTATCAATGAATGCCGCGAATTTACCAAAGGTAAAGTGGGTCATCCGGAATGTTTCGTTGCGGGACTGCCGACGCATTCTTGCACGGGTTCGACGAATGGACGACGCCGAGGAAATACTCGATTTTATCCGTGATCAGCTCATTGGGGCAGGGTTGGAAAGGGCCATCCCGCATCACGAAACGCCAAGTGTGTTTCTTTGATCGCTACGAGCCTCGCTCGGCAAAGGACTAGACGACGCGGGAAAGCCCACCATCCATGTTGATCGCGCAACCCGTTAGGTAGGAAGCATGTTCAGACGCGAGAAACATAGCCACATCGGCCACTTCGCTTGCCTCTCCCATACGACCCATCGGTAGGCGTGTACCGGCTTCGGCCACGAATTGTTCGAAGGAGGTCGAGCGATCGCTAGCGTCGTACGCACGTTGAATCTGGTCTGACTTTATGTGCCCAATGAGTAACGCGTTCACGAGGATATTGTGGGGCGCGACTTCACCGGCCAAGACCTTGGTCAACGCCATACCGGCCGCTCGACTCACCGAAGTGGGTGCGGAACCGGGCGGCGGTGCTTTTGCCGCTGTGTTTAAAACGTTGATGATGCGTCCCCACCGGTTGGTGATCATGTTGGGGATCACGTGACGGGCCAAACGTATCGCGGCGAAAAGTTTTAAGTCGAGATCCGCCTGCCAAACGGCATCGGAGATACTCATGAATGGATGAGCCTCGGATTTACCTGCGTTATTGACCAAAATATCGACGGCCCCCATCGCTTCGACCACTTGTTTGTGGACGGTCTCAATTTCTGCTGCATTGGTCACGTCGCACTGGTAGGCACAAACTTTGCCAGGTCCGTTTTGTTCTATTTCTTCCTTCGCATCCTCAAGGTGAATGTCTCGCCGGGCGAGTAACGCCACATTAGCGCCTGCAGAGTGGAATGCAGATGCCATTGCCCGGCCTAAGCCCAAACTGCCCCCCGTCACCAATGCGTTTTTTCCGGATAAGTCCACGTTAAAGTTCCTAAATACTCAGAGTCATCACGTCGTAGCAAAACGCTGTTTGGGTTTTGCGGTTGGCTTGTGATATTGCGCCGGTAGGCACTCGAATACCACGTCATTGATTTTCGAGTAGGACAATTTCTTCAATGCGTTTTGTCGCACGTCCTTTCGATTCGAATGCCTGTTCGCAGAAAAGGAATTTATCGCGTTCTAATATCACCGCTGTGCTCGCACGAGTTCCATATACTCCGCCGCGAATGAACCCTGGCGATGTTCGTTGCTCGACGACCGTGCTTTCGTCGTCTAGCGAATTCGCCAGCGGGGATAGGGGTTCGTCCATCCTTAGGAGATCAATCAGATCGCTAAGCACGGGACGTACTATTGCGTTCGTTAACTTCCGTACACCGCGTGTCGATTTTGGCCAAGGGTCATCAAGGTGCGTATTGGTTAGGCCGTAAATCCCGGGCTCAAGTATTCTGGTGTCGCCAGTTCGGTTGGTTGTATAGATGAGCTCACGACCATCGAAAGCAATAAAGTTAAATCCTGCGAATTGATCCGGATTTATGGTCGACGTGTAATTGTGCGGCGTGGTACTTGCGAGCAGGAATTCAACCGTTAGATCCCCGCGGCTTCGCGGGAAACTAGGGCTGGATGAGTCGTGGGTCCAATTCGTTATAGCCGCGAAACGTCCATTCCTCGATATCCCAAGCCAAGTACCACGAGCTTCCATATCGCGTCCGGCGAATATACTTGGATGATCGTCCCAAGAGTGTGCAGCAAGAGCTGGCCGGGCGTAGTATTCGTCTCGATTGGCTGCAACAATGAGCGGCCGATCCGGGTCCATACGGTAGGCAATTAGGATAAGGCACACTGCGGCTCGGTCCCTCGTTCCGTGCCCCTGAAAGTGCCGGAGTCTACCAGTTGCGTATAGTTGGTGGTTGAGGAATATGAACTATCCTCTGATCGAACCTATCTTGATAGAGATTGGCCCATTAGCCGTTCGTTGGTACGGCCTCATGTATTTGCTCGCCTTCCTAACGTGCTACCTATTGGGTAGTCAACGTGCGAAAAGGGAAAATTCCGGCTGGGATAAAACTGACGTATCGGACGTTATTTTTTATGGTGTCGTCGGCACGATCGTTGGAGGGCGGCTCGGCTTCGTACTCTTCTACTCTTTTGACAGGTTTTTGGTAGAGCCGCTGTGGTTGTTTAGATTGTGGGAAGGCGGCATGTCGTTCCATGGAGGTTTGCTGGGTGTCATCACCGCGCTTTGGTTATATGGTCGGAAGACATCGAGGGGGTTCTGGGCTGTGGCGGATTTTGCAGCCCCGCTAGTTCCAATCGGATTGGGATTTGGTCGGATAGGAAATTTCATTAACGCGGAGCTACCGGGTCGGATTACGGAGAGTCCGCTCGGTGTTCACTTCCCATGTGGTTCCCTCAGTGGCGTTAATCTCACGTGCTTCGGTCAGTGGGATATAGAGCTACGACATCTTTCGAGCTTGTATCAAGCTTTCGGGGAAGGTGTGGTGTTGTTCATGATTGTTTGGTTATTTTCCCTGCAGGCACGACGCTCGGGTCTAATCTCAGGAATGTTTTTGACGGCCTACGGCGTGATTCGGTTTGTGACCGAATGGTTTCGGGAACCTGATGCTGCGATCGGGTTCATTGCGTTCGATTGGCTTACGATGGGCCAGTTGTTGTCGCTACCTATGATCGTATTTGGTATTTTGTTGTTGTCTGGATTTGCTCAAGATTATTTCGAGGGATTGCGCCGGAAATGAAGCAATATCTTGCGCTAATGCGTCGGGTACGAGACGAGGGGATAGAGAAGGGCGACCGCACAGGCACGGGAACCAGGTCGGTGTTTGGCCATCAAATGCGCTTCGATCTAGGGGCAGGATTCCCTCTCCTGACAACCAAGAAAATGTTCATGAAAGGCATCATCCATGAGTTGCTTTGGTTCCTGCAGGGCAATACCAACATCGCGTACCTTCACGAGCACGATGTTCATATTTGGGATGAGTGGGCTGACGGAAATGGGGACCTTGGACCCGTGTACGGTTCACAATGGCGTTCTTGGCCAACGCCCGATGGTTCTGCCATTGATCAGATCGAGAGGGTGGTTTCGGATATTCGTCAAAATCCTAATTCAAGACGCTTGATTGTTTCGGCGTGGAATGTCGGGGAGGTGGACAAAATGGCGTTGCCCCCGTGCCATGCGCTGTTTCAGTTCTATGTCGCGGACGACAAGTTGTCGTGTCAACTCTATCAGCGAAGTGCTGATGTTTTTCTTGGCGTTCCCTTCAATATTGCTTCTTACGCACTATTAACCATGATGGTTGCTCAGGTATCGGGTCTTCAACCCGGTGATTTCGTGCACACGTTTGGTGACGCACACCTTTACCTTAATCATCTTGAACAGACCGATCGCCAGTTGTCGCGAGTACCCCTACCTCTACCACGAATGAAAATTAATCAACGGGTAAACGATATATTCGGATTTACATACGAAGACTTTGAGTTGCTGGACTACCGTTCGCATAAAGGTATCCGCGCTCCGATCGCGGTCTAACGAATCGGTGCGACTTTCTCTTATCTGGGCGATGTCCAACAATCGCGTTATTGGTCGATCCAATGCACTTCCGTGGCAACTATCAGACGATGTCGCTTTTTTTAAAAGGACGACGTTTGGTCGTCCGGTCGTGATGGGTCGTCGTACGTACGAGTCGGTGGGTCGACCGCTTCCTGGACGCAGAAATATTGTGCTTTCGGCGAAGGGGTACCTTAATCCGGACGTCACAGTCGTTTCGGATATTGAGTCAGCGCTAACCATTGCCTCGACCCAGTGTGAAATTGATGCTGTGGAGGAGTGCTTTGTTGTCGGCGGTGCTAGGGTATATGCAGAGACCTTAGATCGTGCAGACCGCCTCTACTGCACATTAGTCGATGCGGAAGTTGATGGAGATACGTTTTTCCCTTCCTTCGATTGGGGATGCTGGCAGACTATCGAGAAGGAAGACTTTTTCGCTAACGAACGCAACACGCACCCGTTCTCGATTCATATTATGGAACGAGCATGATGTTCCTGCGATTGCTCCAATTGCTAATCTCTGAGCAGCTCGTTAATGGCTGTTTTCGAGCGCGTCTGCGCGTCCACGGTCTTAATAATTACGGCACAGTAGAGACTCGGTCTTGGGTTTCCATCGTCATGAGGCGGAGGCGGTAAAGACCCAGGAACGACGACTGAGTACGGTGGTACGCGACCCGTGTAAATTTCTCCAGAGTATCGATCAACGATTTTGGTGGTCGCGCCGATGAATACCCCCATCGACAAGACTGCGCCTTCTTCGACAAGGACGCCCTCGACGACTTCGGACCGGGCCCCGATAAAACAGCCGTCTTCGACGATCACGGGAGCCGCCTGCAGAGGCTCCAACACACCTCCGATCCCTGCGCCACCTGAGATATGACAGTTTTTACCTATTTGAGCGCAGGAACCGACAGTTGCCCACGTATCGATCATGGTCCCTGTATCGACGTAGGCACCAACGTTTACGAAGCTAGGCATGAGGATCACGTTCGGCGCGATATAGGCGGAATGACGCACATATGCTGTTGGAACTGCGCGAAACCCCGCCGCTTTAAACTGATCTTCGTCCCAGCCCGCAAACTTTGGCGCGACTTTATCCCACCAGTTGGTGTCTCCTGGCCCCCCCGCCACCTTCCGAAAGGGGTTAAGTCGAAAACTTAGTAGAACGGCCTTTTTTAACCACTCGTTTACCAACCATTCGTCAGCGACCTTTTCAGCGACCCGTAGCGTGCCGTCATCGAGGTTAGATAGAGCTTCGTCGACAGCTACCCGTACTTCTCCCTGGGTGCTCGCATCTATGTTCTCTTGGTCTTGCCACGCTGCGTCGATAACCGATTCGATATTCATATGTATTCCTCGGTACGGGGGACTTTTATTGCGCTTTCCCGCATGGATTCGTCAATACTGGTATCGAGAAAGAACAAACAGGGCACATGCCCCCATTGGTATTTCGTCAATTGCGAGCGTAGGAGTCAACAAGGTTATCCTTGCTTTCCCGTGACCAGACCCAATAGGTTAGCAACCTTTGCTATGGAAACCACTGCAATTCAGGCCATCGAATCAACGGACTAGGAATTGTTGCCGATTTTGACACGAAGAAACGACAATTAAGCGAATGAGTGCTATCGCTATTTGTGTGAATCCAATGTCGGGCCGAGATGTGCGTCGACTCGCGGCCCGGGCGACGAACATGACTCATGAAGCCAAGCGGGACATCGTTGCGCGCATTGCGGCTGGTGCGGATTCCATTGGGGTTAATGAAATATATATTGTTGACGAACCGTTTCGTATTGCGTCCATGGCGCTCGACTGGATGCCGCTGAAAGCCAAGGTCATCAGTCTTGGAATTGAACTACGCCATGACGCTTCCGACACTGAACGCGCGGTGCGGGCTTTTGTTGGAGAGGGCGTAGAAGTGATTGTTTCACTTGGTGGTGATGGTACCAATAGGATCATCGCGAGGAGCGCCCCTCAGCTGGACCTGATCGCGCTTTCCACCGGCACCAACAATGTGTTCCCTTCAATGGTCGAACCAACCACCGCGGGCATGGTTGCGGCATTAGCCGCGATGGGACGGTTTCCAGAAGAAAGCGCATTCAGAATTCGAACTCGAGCTAAGGTGCTACACACGGTTTTTTCGGATGGGATTAGCGACATTGCTTTGATTGACGCCGTACAACTTCGGGACGACTACGTAGGCAATCTGCTGCCTTATGACGAAGCTAAAATAATGAGAATGCTTTTGACAAGGGCGTTGCCGGATACGGTTGGCATGTCGCCGGTCGGTGGTCTTATTTCTGTGGTTGAGGAAAAAGATGATTGCGGATTGTTGGTGGAGATTGGCGAAAAGAGAGACTCAGATATGCATATCAAGGTGCCTTTATCGCCAGGTTTCTTTAAAGAAGTTGCGATTTCGAGTAGTCAACGAGTTGATTTGGGTGAGTCGGTGACATTTGAGGGAGAGGGGATCCTCGCCTTGGACGGTGATCGGGAGCACAAGCTAGTCAATAATCGATCCGTGTCAGCAACTATTCGTCGAGATGGCCCTTGGGTATATGACGTTGGCGCCGCCATGCGGTATGCCGTTGCAGAAGGTATGATGCTGCGCCCGTTGTAGTTAAACCCTGTCTTTGGGAACGGTAGCGGTAACACGATTGTGATTGTCAAACCACGCATTCGAGGTTTTATTTGTACGACGGCCCATCCGGTCGGTTGCGCAAAAAATGTAAGTACACAGATCGAGTATGTCCGTGGTTTCGACACAATAAGCGGTCCTAGGAATGTGCTTATTGTCGGCTGTTCGAGCGGCTACGGGCTCGCTTCACGTATTACGTCGGCTTTTGGATGTGGTTCAGCGACCTTGGGCGTCTCCTTTGAAAAGGCACCATCAGAAAACAAAACCGGTAGCGCTGGTTGGTACAACAATGCCGCATTCGAACAACGGGCCGAGCAAGCGGGACTGTATGCGCGCACTATTGATGGAGACGCGTTCTCAGACGAGATAAAAGCGCAGACAATCGACGCCATACGCTCGGATCTAGGCGAGATCGATTTATTGGTTTATAGCCTCGCTTCGCCGGTACGCAAACATCCGCGAACTGGTGAGTTCTACCGCTCGTCGATTAAACCACTGGGAAAAGTATTTTCCTCACAAACGCTTAAATTTGATCTTGTGTCGGGCAATGCGGAAGTGGTTGATATAGACCTCGATCCGGCTGATGCGGACGAGGCGGACGCGACGGTTGCGGTTATGGGGGGTGAGGATTGGGAATATTGGATCGAGGCGCTTCAGGAAGCTGATGTACTGGCATCTGGATTTGAGACCGTTGCCTATACCTATATTGGTAATCAGCTGACATGGCCTATTTATTGGGATGGAACATTGGGTCGTGCGAAAGAGGACCTTGATCGCGCGTCGGAAGAAATATCGACGAAACTAACGGGTACAAATGGCCGTGCCAACGTCGCAGTTTTGAAGGCGGTCGTGACGCAAGCAAGTACGGCAATCCCCGTTGTTCCTTTGTATTTTTCTATCCTTTTTCGAGTGATGAAGGAACGCGACTGTCACGAGGATTGTATCGCCCATATCCATCGGCTCTTCCGTGAGCAACTATATTCAAATCAGACCAAGCGTATGGATGAGATTGGTCGTATTCGCATGGACAACTATGAGCTCGATGCCGAAATCCAATCGGAAGTACAGCGTCGGTGGTCAAAAGTAACGACAGATAATATTGCGGACCTCGCTGACCTTCGTGGATTCAGAGACGATTTTTTTCGTTTGTTTGGCTTTGGCATCGAAAGTGTCGATTACGATGCAGATATAGAATTGATGATTGGCCACTGATGTCGATCTTTCTGGATGCATGTTCCGGCGATAGCACACCGTACACGCCCATTTGGTTAAATCGCCAGGCGGGACGTTATATGCCGGAATATCACGCCTTGAAAGGCGATACCTCCAGCCTAGAATTCTTTAAGAATCCCGTGCTCGCGGCAAAAGCGACGTTGGATGCGCAACGAATACTAGGCGTTGACGCGGCAATAATGTTTGCCGATTTGCTCCCCGTGCTCGAGCCCATGGGTCTCAATCTCGATTACAAACCGGGCCTTGGACCAGTGTTTGAAAATCCGCTACGGGACCAACAAGCGATAGAGGCTTTAACCGTTGTTCCGGCGGAGGAAGGGTGTGGTTATGTCGTAGAAACTCTAGGTCGCATACTTGACGACCTACCAAAAGAAGTCGCGCTGATCGGTTTCGCGGGGGCGCCATTCACGCTTGCATGCTACGCGGTTGAGGGTAAGAGCTCGCGAAATTATGCGTATGTGAAGCGGCTGATGTATGACCGCGAGGAGTTGTGGCAATCCTTGATGGATAAACTCGTGGATACGGTTGCAGATTATGTGCGACTGCAGATCGCGTCCGGGGCGCAAGCTATTCAGCTATTTGACAGTTGGGTGGGTTGTTTATCACTCGCGGACTATGAACGGTATGTGGCTCCGGCTACACGACGGCTCATGCGGAGCATTCGGGGGCAAGTGCCTATCATTTACTTTGGAACAGGCAATGCACATTTACTCGACTCCATGTATGCCACGGGACCGGATTTAATGGCGCTCGATTGGCGCGTTCCTTTGGTTGCGACGTGGGATCGTTTGGGCAGTCGAGCGATCCAAGGTAACTTGGATCCGATCGCCCTTTGCGGCCACTCAAGTAGCATGATCAGCCAAGCACAAACCCTCTTACGCGAAGTTGGTGAGCGACCGGGACATATATTCAATTTAGGTCACGGGATTGTTCCGGATACGCCCGTCGATAACGTCAAGCGTTTGGTCGATTTTGTGCATGAAGAAACGGTTCGATGAAGTATGCGCCGACGTTATTCAGATTCGCTTTCTGGGTTCCCTTAGCGATTTGTACATTCCTCGCGCTCAAGTCGGGCCCCTACCCGGAGGTGATTCAATTTCCCGACGTCGTATTACATGTATTTGCGCTTGCTTACCTGACGCTTGCGCTGGTTCTGGCCCACTTTGATACCGATCGAAGTTCACCATCCGTCGCATTCAAGATTCTCTGGATCCCCTTGGCGTGGATGTTCTTTTACTCAGTGGCGTTAGAGGTAGCTCAGACGTTCACATTAGACCGTCAAGCGGAAGTACTTGATGTACTTTGGGGCACGATTGGCCTAGGGCTCGGGCAGCTTCTCTATTGGGGTTACATACGAATTCGCCCGATACCTAAAGACTAAGTTATTAATAGGGCGGAGGCTCGTTGACTCGATCAACGGCCTACAGTTATTGATTTCCAAATGGTCGGTTACAGGTACTTGTCTGTCACCGCACCTTCACTTGCCGAGGAAACGAGTCGAGCGTACTTAGCGAGGGTTCCCCGATCGGTGTAAGGCTCGGGAGCGCTCCATGCTTTGGCGCGGTATGTAAATTCCGTCTCGGGAATGTTGAGGTTAATTTCCTTCTTTTCTGCGTCAATGGTAATTTCATCGCCGTCCTGGATGAGGCCAATAGGCCCCCCTTCGAACGCCTCGGGGGTCACGTGTCCCACCACGAATCCGGAGGAACCACCGGAAAATCGACCGTCGGTAATCAGGGCAACCTTGCCGGCGAGACCGCGGCCGTTAATCGCACTGGTGGGACTTAACATCTCGCGCATACCGGGACCACCTCGAGGACCTTCGTAACGCAGCACCACGACGTCGCCGGATCGTACTGTCCCATCCATGATGGCTTGCATAGCGGCTTCTTCGCCGTGAAATGTTCTCGCTGTGCCGGTAAAACTCAGACCTTCATGACCGGTGATTTTTGCGACCGCGCCTTCCGGCGCTACGTTTCCGTACAGCACAACAAGATGGCTATCCTTCTTGATTGGATTTGTCAGAGGTCGAATAATTTCTTGATCCGCCGGATAGGGTTCAACTTCTTTCAAGTTTTCTCTAAGAGTCTTGCCGGTGACCGTCAAACAGTCCCCATGCAATAGGTCGGCGTCTAGCAACATTTTCATGAGCGGTTGGACGCCACCGATATCGATAAGTTCTGACATTGCATATTGGCCCGCAGGGCGCATGTCCGCTAAGACGGGAACGTTTTTTCCAATGCGTGTGAAATCGTCGAGTTCCAATGGAATCTTCGCAGCATGTGCAATCGCCAATAGATGGAGGACTGCATTTGTCGACCCCTCCAGAGCAATCGCGACCACGATAGCGTTCTCAAATGCCTCTCGACTAAGGATGTCAGATGGCTTGATGCCTAGATCGATTAATTGTGAGACTGCGCCGCCAGCGTCGAAGCTGTCCTGACGCTTCTGTTTGCTCACCGCTTCTTGTGCGGAAGAATTTGGTAGCGACAAGCCGAGCGCTTCGATCGCGGACGCCATTGTGTTGGCCGTATACATGCCGGCGCACGAGCCGGGTCCGGGAATAGCGGTTTGTTCGACCTCTTTTAGTTCGATATCCGATAGTGACCCTTCAGCGTGCGCGCCGACTGCCTCGAACACTGAAATGATGTCACGACGATTCGTCCCTGTCTGGATGGTACCGCCGTATACAAAAACGCTAGGTCGATCCAATCGAGCCATGGCAATGGCGCATGCCGGCATATTTTTGTCGCATCCGCCGATGGCTACGAACCCGTCAAAACCTTGGGCGGCAACGACCGTTTCTATGGAATCGGCGATAACTTCGCGCGATACCAGCGAATACCGCATTCCCGGGGTACCCATGGAGATACCGTCGGAAACCGTGATTGTGTTAAATAAAACACTCTTAGCACCAGCTTGATCAGCACCGTTTGCCGCCATTTCGGCGAGTTCATTAATATGCATATTGCAGGGAGTTACGCGGCTCCACGTCGAGGCAATACCGATCTGGGGTTTGTTGAAGTCCGCCTCACTGAATCCGACCGGATAAAGCATGGCGCGACTGGGCGCTTGTTCAACGCCGTCGACAACGACGGATGAGTAGGGTCTTTTGTTGCTCATGGTGAGAAGAGGCCAGTACGTTCGCTTCGAGTCTGCGATGGTACTGGTATATGAAGAGCTAGGGGAAATTTGTCAGTGTCTGACGAGACACTCATATCTGCAATTTGCAAGAGTTGCTTGCGACTTCGATCACTAGAATGTCCGACGCAGGAAGTGCTCTACATCTAGAGGATCAGCCTTCGGTCGAACGAGCGCTAGATCTCGCTCAGGAACAGTAATGGTGGATGACTTGTTCTAGCGTCTCGCGGGCGGTGGATAACTGAATCAAATCCAAGTACTCGTTTGGTTGATGGGCTTGGTCGATCGACCCTGGGCCAAAGACTACGGTTTCCATGCCGAGGATTTGCAGGAATGGCGCCTCGGTGCCAAAGGCCACCGTTCCTGGGGAGCGACCGCTCAAATTCGCCAAAGTCTTTGCCAATTCGCCGTCCTCAGATGTCTGATAGGCCGGCACCTCGTTGATCCGAGTGATCGAAAGTCTCGTCCCATGACTTGCTATTGTTTGGGAAAGTCGATGTTGAATGGTGTCAACCAGCTCTTCGTTTTCCATTCCAGGTAATAGCCGCAGATCAATTTGTAATTCGGCGGTTTCACATATCCGATTGGGGCTATCACCAGCATGCAAGCACCCTAAATTAAGGGTCGGAACGTTGATTTCAAAAGTCGAGTTTGTGTGGGTCTTGGCCAATTCCTGACGATAGACAAGCAGATCTTCGATTACGGCATGCATGGCGTCGAGCGCGTTGCAACCGAGGTTTGGATTGGACGCGTGTCCCCCCGCACCCTCTAAGGTGATGGAAAGCGCCAGAACGCCTTTGTGGGCAATGATCGGCTGCAGTCCAGTGGGTTCGCCGATGATAGCGGCGTCTGCCTTGGGTCTTCCATCGCGCAGCAATTGTCGGGCACCCGCCATTGAGGACTCTTCGTCGGAAGTTGCGAGAATCGTGAGTGGTTTGTTGAGCGTCTTGCGAGCAAAAAGTGACGCTGCTTCCAAAGCGATCGGAAAGAACCCTTTCATGTCACAGCAACCGAGTCCATGGACGACCGGGCCAATTTCGGTGAGCGTATAAGGATCCGTGTCCCAGTACTTTTCATCGCAAGGCACGGTATCCGTATGACCGGATAGAACCAATCCTCCCTCACCCGAACCAAGAGTGGCGATCAGGTTCGCTTTCCCGCTTTTGTTGGGGAGGGGTAGGACGTCGACGTCGAACTTTAAGCTCTGAAGCCAATTCGCAAGATGATTGACAACCGCCAGATTACTTTGATCTCGCGACGCAGCAACGGAGCTTGTAGAGGGCTCGCTGACAAGGGTTCTCAACATCGCAAGAGTGTCGGGGAGTTTCATTTAACTCGTGGTACTAACGGAGGGCAGGCATTCTGCACAGTTTGTCGTGGCGCGTCGAACCGTCCTATCCATCTAAGGTATGTGCTGCGAGGAAGTATTCCAATAAGAATGCGCTGCTTGGCATCGATGTCTGTAAACCGCTATTGCGCTAGTCTTGTCTGTCGAAATACGGAGTCACCATGGTTACTGAAACAAGCTTCGCGGATCGAGACGGTGCGATCTGGATGAATGGCGAAATGATTGAATGGCGTGACGCTAAGGTCCACGTACTGACCCACACATTGCATTACGGGGTCGGAGTATTCGAAGGTGTCCGCGCCTATGACACATCGAGTGGCCCGTGCATCTTCAGGTTGCAAGATCACACACGACGACTTTTTGATTCCGCACAGATCTTGCGCCTCGATATCCCATTTAGTGAATCGGAGCTAAATGCAGCCCAAAAAGAAGTTTTTGCACTCAACAATCTGAACGAAGGATATTTGCGCCCAGTCGCATATCTCGGATCCGAGGCCATGGGATTGCGAGCAGACGGACTAACGGTCAACGTTGCGATCGCTTGTTGGCCATGGCCAGACTACATGGACCCGCAGTCTCGGGAACTGGGTATTACCGTCCGGACGTCGTCATACACCAGACATCACGTCAATATCACCATGTGCAAAGCGAAGGCGAATGGAAACTACATCAACTCGATCATGGCTCTTCGAGAAGCAATTGACAGCGGCTGCGATGAGGCGCTTCTGCTTGATAACGAAGGCTACGTGGCCGAAGGAAGTGGAGAAAACTTTTTCCTTGTAAAAAATGGGGTGATCCATACGCCCGAACTAACATCGTGCCTGCCGGGTATTACACGCGATACTGTCTTGGTGTTCGCGCGAGAATTGAATATACCGGTCATCGAACGGAGGATTACGCGGGACGAAGTCTACATTGCCGACGAAGCGTTTTTTACCGGAACGGCTGCGGAGGTTTTGCCGATTCGCGAGCTTGATGGACGAACGATTGGTGATGGCAAACCCGGATCGGTAACACTCAGACTGCAAGCGCTCTATTTTGATCAGGTTCGCGGAAAACGTGATGCACACCCAGATTGGCATGCCTTGGTCACAGATCCTGTTTGATGTGAACCCGAGCCCGTGTGAGGTCTGAACGAGTTAGTATTTTCGGGTTCCATCGGGCATGGTCTTGAACCGTCGATGTACCCATAGGTACTGGGAGGGATCAGTAAGGATCTCGCGTTCGATGACTTGATTCATCAGGGTTGCATCGGCGATCTCGTCGCCTGTTGGGTAATCCGTTATGCGGCGTAGACGTACCGACCAGGAGCAGTCTAATTCGTTCCTAAAATGGCTCATAAAAATGACCGGCGAACCAGAAATCTTCGCGAGACGACTAGTGACGTTGATCGTTGCTGCTGGGATCCCAAAAAAAGGGGCGAATACGGAGTGTCGTCGACCATTGTCTTGATCAGCGGCGTACCAAATCGTTCGAGATTGACGCAATTGACGAACGGTAGCGCGCATATCACTTCGTTCAATGACGCGGCCGTATAAGGAATTCCGACGACGTAGACTGATGTAGTCAATCACGGAATTTCGGCTTGTCCGGTAGATGCAATCGAAGTCAAAGTGAGCGGCTAGAAATGCGCCTCCGAGATCCAATACAGCGAAATGGGCACCTACCAAAAGCACCCCTTTGCCCTCGTTTACCGCCGTTTCCAATACCTCCAATCCTTGGAACTGTACACGTGGAAGTAACGCATCTATTGGTCGCAGCCAAGTGTAAGCAGTCTCGATGACCGCGATCCCGGTGGACGCGAAAACCTGTTTCAAGAGACGCTGTTTCTCCTGGACACTGAGATCTGGAAAACAAAGGTCGATATTTTGGGCGGCAATCCGAGCCCGCCTTCCACCAATGCGTTGAAAAAGATTCCCGATCAGTCGACCTAACCAGAATTGGTAATGTATGGGTAGTCGGACAACAAAAAAGGCTATGGCCATCAGTAGCCATGTGGGCCAATGAGCCGGTGACACTAGTCGAAACGGCATGGCGGTATTCTAACAGTTTGGATCACGTCGCTTATAGCAAGGTCGAACGGAATCGAGTGCGGGTGTATAAGAACGGCCAGCGTGTCGTGATGAGCTTTCTTTGTCGGAATTGATGTACAGCGTGTTGTCGCGTATGGCGTGGCCGTTGGTTTGGCTGCGTCTCTGGATCCGCGGTCGCCACGAACCCGCGTACCGAGAGCGTCGAGTCGAACGCCTCGGGTTTGTTCCCATGCCCATACCGCGTCAAGGGGTTTGGTTCCATACGGTATCCGCGGGGGAGACGTTGGGCGCAGTGCCACTAATTCGCGCTATCAAAGAGACCATGCCGGATGTCCCGTTCTTGGTAACGACGACAACCCCAAGTGGTTCGGCGGAAGTACGGAAGCACTTGGGAATGGAGGTGGAACATTGTTATTGCCCCTACGACTTCCCAAAGGCCGTGCGACGGTTTATGGATAGCGTGGAACCCAGGGCTCTAGTTCTCATGGAAACGGAGTTGTGGCCAAACACCATTCGCGAGTGTCGACGACGAAACGTGCCGGTCTACCTCGTCAACGCCCGCCTCTCTGAACGTTCGGCGATTGGATATCGGCGCCTGACCGGTCTTATGGGAAGTACTTTAACGAGCATGACGCATATTTATTGCCAGTATCAAGACACTGCTGAACGCTTCGTAGGATTAGGAGTTGAACGGGAGATTTTGAGCGTGACGGGAAGTGTGAAGTTCGATATTCAGTTTCCCGACGACATCGATTTGCGACGAGCTGAGTTCGAAAATAACTGGCGATTTGGCAAGAGGGTTTGGATCGCGGGTAGTACCCATCCGGGCGAAGAGGAAGTGGTCCTGCAAGCCCATAAACGATTGGGTCAGGAATATCGTGACCTTTCGCTGATTTTGGTGCCCCGTCATCCGCCGAGGACACCGGAAGTCGTGCGATTGGCAAAGGCGTACGGATTCGATGTCGCTACCTTATCAAGTGATCCTAAGCCGTCCGACGTACTCGTGGGCGACGAAATGGGGACCTTGATTTATCTATATGGCGCGGCCGAAGTTGCCTTCGTGGGCGGTAGTCTTGACGACACAGGAGGTCATAACCCGATTGAAGCGGCGATACATGGAGTGCCTACGGTGATGGGCTCGAACCGCATCAATTTCGCCGAGGTGACGCAACGTTTTGAAGTCGCGGGTTGTTTGCATTTGGCTGATAACGCAGACGAACTCGCCAATTGTGTGGGTTCGTTACTGAGGGACGAGGGACGAAGAGAGGCCGAGGGACGTGCTGCGCGTCAGGTGGTATCGAATAATCGAGGTGCGATTGAGCGGATTTCCAGTGATCTCATTCGTCGTCTTGCGGAATAACGTTGGAATGTCGGTGGACTTAGCGCCCGGATAATGTCGTTATTTTTTGCACGGGATTGTTTGTGTCCGTGTAAGCGCTGATTTCGAGGATGTCTTCTTCCGAAAGCACGCCGGTTGTCTGTTTTAAGCGCAACAGATTGAGAACGTAGTTGTATCTTGAGTCCGCATAATCGTACTGCGAAGAAAATAAATTCTGTTGTGCCTGGAGCAACTCGACAATGTTGCGCGTTCCGACCTCATACCCAGTTCGGACTGCTTCGAGAGCCGACTCCCGTGATTTAATCGCCTTAAGGCGCGCTTCAACACGAGCTACATCCGTCGATACTGCGCGGAAGAAATTTCGAGTGTCTCTGGCTGTCGTCAGTTCTCGCTCGCGTACCCGTTCTTTGGATTGCTGTACGCGGTGTCGTTGTTCGGTGAATCGGGAATGCACGGCACCACCCTGAAATATAGGCAACGAAGCGGAGAGTGAGTACGTGTTGCCTGAGGTTCGATTTCCGTAGAAAGAAAGCCCACCCGAGAAGCTTTCGTTGTAACCAGCGCTAAAGTCCACGGTAGGTAAATGTCCGGAGAGACGCGAACGCAAGCTGCTTTCTGCTGAGCGTAAGGCATCACGAGCCGATTGGAGTTGCGGGTTGCTCGTCAACGCGACGTTGGTCCACTCGTTTTCGTCCCGTGGATCCGGATTGACAATCGGTAAACGCGTACTTAATCCGTCGATGGTGTCGAAACCTATTCCCGTGATGGTCGTCAAGCTTTCAAAATAGATACCCTGGTCGCCAGTGAACTGAATTCGATTGACAATGGCGTTGTCGTAAGCGGCTGTCGCTTCGAGTACATCCGTGATCGCGACGAGTCCCACGTCAAAACGTTGTTGCGTTTGCTCAAGTTGACGCTTTACTGCTTGCTCACTCGCCAAGGTTGAATCGAGGCGCGCTTGTGCACGGAGGACGTTTAGATACGCCTCCGCAACTCTCGTGTAGAGAGCCAATTCGGTTGCTTGGTAGTCCGAGTCGGCCTGTGAAGAAAGTGCCTTGGCAGACCGCCAGTTAAACCAGTTCGCCACATTGACAATGGGCTGGCGCAGGTTGACGGACCAGTTATGACCTTCAAAGTCTTCATCCTCAGGCCGGTAGGTCTGTCCAAACGTCGGGCTCGCTGGATTCATGTCGAGTCGGGATCCGTAAGATCGTGTCTGTTCGGACTTTGACCCCGAAGCCGATACCGTGGGTAATAGCGAGGCCCGTGATTGCACCACGGTTTGTTTTTGCGCCAGTCGTCCAGCGACGGCCTGTCCTAAAACTGGGTCGTTGTCTCTGGCAGCCCGATAGACGTCTTCCAGATTTGCGCCTTGCGTCAATGGGCCGAGGATCAGCAGGATGACGGCGGTAAAAGTGAACTTCATGTGGCGGACTTCGCGGGGCAAGCGGGCGATTCTACCAAATAAGCGGGAAGTCGTTCGTATAGTCGATACATGACCTTCATTCGAATCACGGGTGACGATTTGAAAATTAATTGTGGGGCTCTTGTTCAAGTAATACATCCACTGGAAATGTAACCTATGCGTTACATTTACTACAAGCGAATGGTAACGTCAAGGTTACATTTCGCTCACCAGAAGCTTCCTGCTTCCTACCTCGCGAGGCTGCAGTTAGAATCCAGACCTCAAAATCTGAGTTTGTGCAGTCTCGTGAGAGAACCACGGCGTTATAAAATTGATCTCGTCGAACACATGGCCGAGTGTGATCAAAACTACGCGCGGATCGTCAAGTTATTTCCGGACCATGCCGAGGTTGATCACCGCAACCTACTGCTTTGTTTTGGTGAAGAAGTCGTCAACGTTCGTTTGAGCGTGCTTGAACGAAGTCGATACACGTCGGTGATTTTGTTGACGCAAGAAACTTCATCTGTGGCACCGTCAAACAGTATTCGTATTCGCGTGTATCACGACGCGAAGTCAGCGGAGGTGATAGAGATTCAAAACCAACGACGTTTCGAAGCCATATATGGATACCCCAATCCGAAGATGCGTCAACGCGACGAGAAGAAGCAAATTAATCGGTTCCTAGGCGAGTTTCTCGGATTTTGTTTGACATTTGGCGCGTCGAGCGACGTACCCTATGAAAATGTCTTAACGATTCGATAAAGCGAGGCAGCATCCACAAGCTTGATAGGGAATACTGATAAACGAAGAACCGAAAGTGGGTGAATCGCTGAGGGTATTACAGGTAACGGACACCCATTTGTTTCCTACCAAAGACGGCACTCTTCTAGGAATTAATACGTACGACAGTCTGCGGGCAGTACTCAGCCGAGCGTTTCTACAGGAGCGCCCGGACGTATTGATCGGTAGTGGCGACATCGCACAATTCGCGGAGCCGGCGACCTATCGGCTGTTCTTAAATCTCGTGCGCGAATACTTTGATGGACCAATGCTGTGTGTTCCAGGGAATCACGACATTGGGGTCCCGTTTACGCAGGAATTGCCGACGGCAACAATCGACATGAATGGGTGGCGCATAACAGGGATCGACACCCACGTGGACGACGAAGTGGGCGGTCGTGTCGACGCGGCTCAGATTGAATCATTGATCAACGAAATTTTTGAAGATTCCGGTCCGGTGTTGGTGGTTGGTCACCACGCGCCACTTGAGATCGGGACACCATGGCTCGACGTACATCGTATTGAAGGTGGTGACGAACTGGTTGACGCACTGGTGAGCAACGAACGAGCTCGAGGTTACATCTTCGGCCATATTCATCAGGAGTTCGACGGCACCGTGGGCGAAACACGATTTTTGGCAACACCAGCCACGTGTTTTCAGTTTGGATCTGATCCCAAGCGATTTTCGGTCGAGTCGGCGAGCCCTGGTTTTCGCTGGCTTGATCTCGATGCAGAAGGCTCGATAAAGACACGTGTTGATCGGGCGTACGACTTTGAAATGACCTTGAACCTAAAAGACACGAAGCACTGATGGCAAAAGTCTATTCTGCTGAATCCATCCAAGTATTATCGGGGCTTGAACCCGTCCGTCGTCGACCCGGTATGTATACCGATACGTCGCGTCCCAATCACCTCGTGCAAGAAGTCGTCGACAATAGTGTCGACGAAGCCCTGGCTGGGCATGCTCGTGAAATCGAAGTGACGGTATTTGCTGACGGATCCGTTGAGGTTATCGATGATGGTCGAGGTATGCCCGTAGACATTCACCCGGAGCATAAGATCTCGGGGGTCGAGCTCATTTTGACTAAGCTTCATGCGGGGGGGAAGTTTGATAACGAACACTACAAATTTGCAGGCGGCTTACATGGGGTCGGCGTTTCGGTGGTCAACGCCTTATCCAAGTGGCTGATTGCAGACATCAAGCGCGATGGGAGCCTGTATTCGCAGCGGTTTGAAAGTGGCGAGCCGAAGAATCTGTTGAAAGAGATTGATACGGTCGGCAAGCGTAATACAGGAACGCGCATTCACTTCCTTCCAGACGAGACTTATTTCGATACAACACGTATCGCCGAAAATCCTTTACGGCACCTACTAAGAGCGAAAGCTGTGTTGTGTCCGGGCCTGACGATGAGTCTTTCAATCGAGGAGAAGGAAGGGCAGGCGGATACCCAAACATGGTGTTACGAAGATGGTCTACGAACATATTTAGAATCGGGACTCGAGGGTGAATGCATTCCAATAGAACCTTTTGTTCACGCCGCTGAAGGCAATCAGGAAGCTGCGGAATGGGCTCTTCAATGGGTGGTAGACGGAGGCCAACTCATCACGGAGAGTTACGTGAATTTGATTCCGACGCCGCTGGGCGGCACCCACGTCAACGGATTACGCAGTGGACTTGCCGAGGCACTCCGGGAATTTTGCGAATTTCGCGATTTGTTGCCTCGAGGGATCAAGCTAACCGGAGAAGATCTGTGGGATCAATGTGCCTACGTACTTTCCACGAAGCTAGCTGAACCTCAGTTTACGGGTCAGACGAAGGAGCGTTTGTCGTCGCGCCAATCGGCTGTTTTTGTTAACGGCATTGCTAAAGACGCATTCAGTCTCTGGTTGAACGAACATCATGGAGATGGGGAACGGATTGCCGAATTAGCGATCGCCAACGCGCAGCAACGAATTCAAGCAAGCAAAAAAGTCGCGCGTAAGAAGATAACCGCGGGTCCTGCGCTTCCGGGAAAACTCAAAGATTGCGCGTCACAAGACGCTGACCGTTCGGAGTTGTTTTTGGTCGAGGGAGATTCAGCCGGTGGTTCCGCAACGCAAGCACGAGATCGTGAGTTCCAAGCGGTGATGCCGTTGAAAGGTAAGATTCTCAATACCTGGGAAGTCGATGGTTCACAGGTGCTTGCATCTCAGGAAGTGCACGACATATCGATTGCGCTTGGTGTGGAACCGGGTGATGACAATTTAGATGGCTTGCGCTATCGCAAAGTGTGTGTTCTTGCGGACGCGGATTCTGACGGTGCGCATATTGCAACGCTTCTGTGTGCGCTTTTCTTAAAACACTTCAAGGCATTAGTCCTAGCAGGACATATCTATATCGCGATGCCGCCGTTGTATCGAATTGATTTAGGTAAAGAAGTCTTCTACGCGTTGGACGAATCTGAAAAAGAGGGGATTCTTGACAAGATCGCTGCGGAGAATCGACGGGGGATTCCCTCGGTTCAGCGATTCAAGGGGCTGGCGGAGATGAACGCTATTCAATTGCGCGAGACCACGATGGCCCCCGACACGCGCCGATTGGTGCAATTAACGGTTGATTCCGACAGTAAAACTCAAGAGACGATGGACATGATGCTTGCAAAAAAACGCTCTCAAGACCGTCGTGCGTGGCTTGAGGCAAAAGGAGATCAGGCATCATTTGACTAGACTAGATCCGAACGGAGGGAAACGATGACCCTAGATACCAGTGGAGACATCGAAGTTGTGCCACTGAGGTCTTACACCGAGAAAGCATACCTCGACTATTCGATGTATGTGATCAATGACCGCGCATTGCCTCACATTGGAGACGGACTTAAACCGGTTCAGCGGAGAATCGTCTACGCGATGTCCCAAATGGGACTTCATCATCAAGCCAAGTTCGCGAAGTCCGTACGGACGGTAGGCGAGGTGACCGGCAAGTTCCATCCACATGGAGATAGTGCGTGTTATGAAGCCATGGTGTTAATGGCCCAATCCTTTTCGTTTCGATATCCGCTCGTGGATCCACAAGGCAATTTTGGAGCGCCGGACGATCCCAAGTCTTTCGGTGCTGCTCGCTATACGGAGGCTCGATTAGCGGATCACGCGTCATTACTTCTGACTGAGGTAGCCCAGGGTACAGTCGATTTCGCTCCTAACTTCGATGGGACTCGGGATGAACCCGAGGTGCTCCCTGCCCGGCTACCCTTCATTTTGTTGAATGGGTGTACCGGAATTGCGGTCGGTATGGCCACAGACGTTCTACCGCACAACCTTAAAGAAGTAGTTGCGGCGTGTATTTTATTGTTGGACCGTCCGTCAGCCAGCCTGGGCGATCTTCTAGGGTGCATCAAAGGTCCCGATTTCCCGTCCGAGGCGCGGATCATCACTGATCAACGGGAACTCGAAGAGGCGTACGAAACCGGACGTGGGTCGGTTAAGACCCGTGCTAAATACGTCCGTGAGCAAGACGAGGTAGTCATTACCGCGCTACCGTATCAAGTCTCGCCGGCGAAGGTACTCGAGCAAATTGCGCAACAAATGCAGGCAAAAAAACTACCCATGCTTGTGGATCTTCGCGATGAGTCTGATTACGAAAATCCGACTCGTTTGATTTTAGTACCTCGCTCGAATCGGGTTGATATCGATCGTCTTATGAGCCACCTATTTGCGACTACGGATCTTGAGCGTAGTCATCGTATGAATTTCAACGTCATTGCGTTAGACAAACGGCCGCGGGTTTTCGGCCTTCGAGAGTTGCTCAAAGAATGGCTTAAGTTCCGTCAAGAAACGGTGCGGCGGCGCATCGAATACCGTCTCAAACGAATTGCCGAACGTACACACGTTGTGGAGGGACTGCTCCTCGCGTATGTCAATTTGGACGAAGTTATACGGATCATTCGCGAAGAAGAAGATCCCAAAAGTAAGCTGATCGCGCAATTTGAACTATCGGAAGCCCAGGCAACTTCTATTCTTGACCTTCGACTTAGACAACTTGCGAAACTTGAAGAAGAGAAACTCGAGACTGAACGTGAAGAGTTGCGAGACGAATCTGCTGACCTCAAGAAAACACTTGGTTCTAAAGCGCGTCTAAAAACGTTGATCAAGAATGAGTTGAAGGCAGTGTCCAAAGAATACGGCGACGCAAGACGTTCTAAAATCGCGGTTGAGGAAGAAGCTGTCGCGTTCTCGGATGAAGATTTGATCAGTAATGATCCGGTGACGGTGATCATGTCCGATAAGGGCTGGGTGCGATCTGCTAAAGGTCACGAGGTGACCCCAGAAGATCTAGCCTATCGCCCTGGAGACTCGTATGCGGGTGCCGTACATACCCGACTAAATGAACACTGCGTCTTCTTCGATTCGACAGGCCGGGCGTACACCATACAGTCGCGGACGCTACCGTCGGCCAGGGGGCAGGGGGAACCCCTTACGGGCAGATTGAATCCGCCACCAGAAGCAAGGTTCGTTGGTTTGGCTGCGGGCGACGTCAGGGTGCTTTTGGGATCCGACGCAGGCTATGGCTTTGTGGGGCCATTGAAAGAAATGGTGACCAAGAATCGATCGGGGAAAGCAGTTCTCAATGTACCTAAAGGTAGCTTCGCGTTGCCGCCATCGATTGTGTTTGAAGATATGTTCGTAGCGGTGATTACCAATACAGGTCGATTGCTCGTATTCGAATTAAGTCAGGTTCCCGAACTCAATCGCGGTAAAGGAAGCAAGCTTATGAATATTCCGACCGCGAGTTTGAAGGCCCGGGAGGAGTACATCATCGGGCTTACCACCTTCGGTCAGAGCGATCGGTTGATCTTGCGCGCGGGTCAACGTCATCTGGGCATGCGGGTTCAAGACATGCAGAATTACATGGGTGAACGGGCACGCCGTGGGCGCAAGTTACCGCGGGGATTTCAGAAGATAGACCGGATGGAGGTTGAACGGTAATAGCCGATAGACGACCTCAACGTTAAAACTTACATAGCTTGAGCGATGATGAGCTCCGCTTGACGTTCGATAAGCGATTGGTAAGCGGGAGTGACACCTTCGACCAAATGGTATCGACGCGACGTCGAAATCAGGGAGACGGCAGCTGGATTGTCCTTGATGTGCCCAATGATTCTTTCCGTACGTGAGATGTTAGCCATAACATCCTCACTAACCGCGAGATGTCCGTCTGAAGCCAAAGCCGAAAGTAACACTGCATCACGGGCGTTGTCGGTAGATAGCAGCTCGTCGAGCGTCGTGCAGACGGGGCCGACGTGCAGCCCGAATCGAAAGCGGATTTTCGGCCGCTCTTCCACGTAGTGGTCGTGATTCATGGCATCGAGCGCCCTACTAAGTAGCAAAGCGGCGCAGACGACCTCGAAGCTTCGATCTTGCGCGTCGGTTTGGTCGAAGGCTAGCGCGATGCCGGTTCCCGTCAGCGAAGTCGCTCGGGCAGCGTAGAGGTTTGCAACCCGATTTGATCGAGCCGTGGCGATGGACATAGCCCTGGTTTTCGCTTCGGCGGGGAGGCTAATTTGGTTAAATACGTTGACCACTAATATGAAGGCACTCGCGGGGGAGGGGATTCCATCTTCGTTCGGCCTGTCAGGTTTCGACAAGTTGGTACGCACCGACAACCCGATCACTATCCCAATAACGGCGAGCAACCCCGTTACGCACAACCAAAAAGACTGTAGAACCTTGTCGGAAAGTGATGTCTGAAACGCATCGGGGTCGACGATAATGCGCACGTGGCCGGCGATGGTGTCTTGCACTGCAACTTCTTGACTAAACGTAGGTAGGGTTGAACGAGGCGAATAATTTCCTGCAACTGCGAGTAGTTGTTCGTCAACGCTATAAACACTTATGCCAGCAATTTCAGTGAACATGGCCATGTCATGAGTGAGGGCACTGAGCGCTAGATTGTCGTTGCTTAAAAGTGGTTTGACCGCAAGCTCTGAAAGCCGATGTGCAGCAGTATTTCCGAAGGCGTCGAGTCGAGAGTAGCCGTGGCTCAACGCGGTGTAGTGCCAAATGGATAAAACTACACAGACGGCGAAAACATATGTTACGGCGACCCCTACGAGAAGCCTTTTGGAATGCGAAATCGCTTCTGTTAGTTGGATTCTCAACACCATCGATACCTAATGAGCCATGGCTTAGTAACAAAAACGATATTTTTCTGTGTGTGCGGCTCGTTTGTTGATGATGTTGGAGGTGAATGTTGGGGAGCTGATGGTTTCATCAGGTCATCCGCGAGCGTTGATTCGCGGAGAAGTTGGTGGCAGGGAAGCCGATGCAATCAATTCTTTGGCGGGTCGCCCCGGAACTTCTTGGACTAACTTAGGAACGAGATACCCTGGCAACTTACCTTGAATTGAGCCATGCAAACGGAGTGCGGTATCAATATCGACATGGAAATGGGAGGTACCGGTTACTCGGTCGGGCAAGTGCAAGTAGTACGGAAAAATACCAACTTCAAAAAGTGCCTCAGACAGACTGCATAGCGATTCTACGTTGTCGTTTACACCCGCGAGTAACACGCTTTGGTTTAGGAGCGGTATGCCAGCTTGCCTCAATACTGTAAAAGCAACTGCAACATGGTCGTCAATTTCGTTCGCGTGGTTAAAGTGTGCGACGATCAGCGTGCGCAAGCGGGTATTTACGAGCATCTCGATCAATGGTTCGGAAATCCGCTGAGGGATAACGACGGGAAGGCGCGTATGAATTCGCAATCGCTTCACGTGCGGGATCTGCTCGATACTTTCCACAAGGTTGTTCAAGCGTGCGTCGGGCATGATCAAGGGATCTCCGCCCGATAAAATCACTTCGTGGATCGAAGGATCGTCCCTAATGTGCTCCAGCATCGGAAATGTACTGTCATGGCGATGATACGCGTAAGGAAAGTTTCGCCGGAAACAATACCGGCAATTTACCGCACAGTTCTCGGCCGCGATAATTAATACTCGTCCGCGGTATTTCTGCACAAGACCTGGGAACAGAGTTGCCGATGTCTCCTGCAAAGGATCGGACTCGAAACCGAGTGGGCTGTTTTTTTCCGCCAGTTCGGGGAGCACTTGCCGCAGAAGCGGATCGCTGCGATCACCGCACCGCATACGTGATACATATGGCATCGGCACCCGCATAGGAAAAGTTGGGTTCGGATCCCAGTCCATGTCATCCAGCGAAAGTCCAAGTATGTTGGCTAGATCCTCGACATCAGTGATGGCGCGGGAAAGCTCCGTTTGCCATGCTTTGGCCTGCCAAGGAACTGGAATCGACGGTATCATTTTGCGTTCACTGTTTGGGTAAGAGCACGTGTCGGCCTATTCTACTAACGAATTCCGTTCAGGATTGAAGGTTCTCCTAGAAGGTGAACCTTGTTCAATTCTCCACAATGAATTCGTAAAACCCGGTAAAGGCCAGGCGTTCAATCGGGTTCGATTCCGAAATCTAAAGTCGGGTCGCGTTTGGGAGCGGACATTTAAGAGTGGCGAGTCCATTGAGGCCGCCGACGTAATGGACCTGGATATGCAGTATCTATATACCGACGGTGAGTTCTGGCACTTCATGCGTATGGATGGGAGTTATGAACAAGTTGCTGCCGATGAAGCCGCAGTCGGTGCCGCAAAAGACTGGTTAAATGAGGAAGACGTCCTGAGTGTTACGCTATGGAACGGTGAGCCGATATCGGTCACGCCGCCGAATTTTGTCGAACTTGAAGTCACTCAAACCGATCCTGGGATTCGGGGTGATACTGCTCAGGGAGGGAGCAAACCTGCCGAACTGTCGACCGGAGCGATTATTAAAGTGCCGCTCTTTGTTGAAATCGGCGACGTTTTGCGCGTTGACACGCGTACCAGCGAATATGTAGGGCGCACCAAGGATTGATTCCATGGCGGCCATCGTGTTCGCTCGAGAACCTGCTTGAGCGGGGACGCGTCCTTGGTGTGATTCGCGATTTTTTCCGCAAAAAAAATGTGCTCGAGGTTCAAACATCAATACTTGCTCACTACGGGGTGACTGAGCCGACCATAGCGAGCTTCAAGACCAACTCGGGACATTACCTGCAAACATCGCCTGAATTTCAAATGAAGCGCCTTATGGCGGCGGGCGCGCCGTCCATCTACCAGATATGTCCCGCTTTTCGACAGGGGGAGGAAGGTCGAAGTCATAACCCCGAGTTTGTGATCCTCGAATGGTATCGACTGGGCTTTGATTCACGCCAATTAATCGTTGAGGTTACTGAATTAGTCGATTTGATTCTCGGCGGATGTGATTACCAATACTGCACAGTAGGACAGTTATTGGAGACTGAGTTTGACCTCGATGTATACGGTGATTCGGATCTGAGAGTGGCAGAGGTGGCTCGGGATCAAGGGCTCGATAACGTTACCGGGCGATCGGATGGCGTCGACTTCTTGATTGCAAACGCGCTTCAACGCCTCCCATTCGAACGAGTGTTTGTTACGGAGTTCCCCGTCGACCAAGCCGCATTGGCCAAGACACAGCAACTCGAGAAAAACGTCGTGGCGGATCGGTTCGAACTGGTGATCAAGGGAGTCGAAATTGCTAACGGTTATCACGAACTCACCGATGCCGACGAACTTCAGCGCCGGATGGATATTGATAATCGGGAACGCCATGAATTGGGATTACCGATGATGGCCCAAGATCCATTCCTACTCGAGTCCATGCGTCAGGGATTGCCCGCGTGTGCTGGCGTTGCGGTTGGATTAGACAGGCTACTCGCCATAGCGGGCGACCACGAATCGTTGAACGCTGTTATGGCCTTTCCGTTCGATCGTGTGTAAAGCCTATACGCTCGCCCATGTTGATGGAGGTATCGCATTCGAGATCGTCCAATATCCCGACCGAAGGCGGGACGAGAACGATTACCGTCGAACCAAGGGTAAAGCGTGCCATTTCATCGGCGCGGTTAAATTGCACTTCATGCGGTGAGCGCTCGACCCGACGTCGATACGGGGACTGCGGCCCGGCCCAACTGGTTGCGATACTCGACACAATGAGGGCTCCGATGAGCACAAGTCGGACGGTGCCCAGGTCGGTTTGTAGACTGCACACAAGCCTTTCGTTGCGACAGAATAGGTTGGGGATGTCTCGGACGCTTTGTTTATTGACGGAAAATAACTTCCCAGGGACTTCAATGGTTTTCGTTAAGATGGCGTTGGTCGGTGCGTGTACTCGGTGATACATGCTTGGATGTAGATAAAGTGTCATGAAAGAACCGCCGTCGAGATCGTCGCAGTCGTGTCCGATTAGTTCCGTTAAAAGATAATTATGGCCCTTGGCTTGAAGTAAGTTGCCCCTGTGGATGGTTCCAGATCGCGAAACAACGCCATCGACGGGGGAAGTTATTGTCGTAGAGTCGGAAGGGATGGGTCGTAGTCCGGGTTTTAGCTCTCGTGAAAAGAAATCAGCAAAGGTTTCAAATTCCTCGGGCGTTTCGCGCCCGGAGACGGACATATCGACTTGATAGCTACGAATAAATGATTTAACGAGGAAGTTCTTTAGTGGGCTCCAACGGACCTTAGCTAATGTTCCAGCGAGGCGAGAGACAAGCCGTTTCGGCAAAATATATTGTAGTGCCGCAGACATCAGGATGGTGTTGGCGGTCCTGTTTCGACGGGTGTGTCGGTCCGATTACCCCACTCCGACCACGATCCATGGTAGGCGCGAATGCGGGGAAAGCCGAGTAGGCGTGCGGTCATATAAGTGAGCCCGGATCGGTGGTGAGTTTGACAATGCGTAACAATATCTTTCGAGCGCACGATGCCGTGTTCGCGAAGCAGTGCTTCGGCGTTTTTAATGAGTGTGCGGTGGTTTTTCACGTCGATGAGGTCAACCCAATCGAGATGCTTGGCTCCGGGAATGTGTCCCGCTCTCGCAGCTGAGCGCCGCGTTCCATGGTATTCGTCAATCGAACGGCAATCCCAGATGAGGAGATCGTCATCTGATAAACGAGGCGCAATATCGTCAATTTCTGCGATCGGCGTCGAGCGGACGGAGAGATTTACGTGGTGTGGTTCGACGGGAGTAAGGGTTGTAACCAAGGGTAGGCCGTTGGCCTTCCAAGCATGCAAACCGCCGTCTAAATAACACCAGTGATCGTGACCGATGACATCAAGCGTCCATGCCAATCGACCGGCCCAGCCGCCGCCCTCATCATCGTAAACGACAATCTTTGTATCGGGTGCGTAAGCAATATTCCCGAAAACCCGGTTAAGCTTTTCGACGGTCGGTAGGCGGCCTGGCGCGGGAGGAATTCCGCAAATTAGATCGTCCGGGAGAATAGGCACAGCGCCGGGGATATGGCCTTCTCGATAAACTTCTAACGAGGTAACTTGAATAACTTGAACCCCCGGTGTGTTCAGGAGGTGCGAGAGTTCGTCGGGAGATATTAATGTTGGAGGGGTAACCATAAAGCCGGCGTGATAATAGCGTAGGCTTTGTTTTTTAGCTCATGAAGCGAGGGTCTGAGTGTCTGGGCATTTGATTTGGATGGATCTCGAGATGACGGGACTGAATCCCGAAATTAACGTCATTATCGAGATCGCCACAGTGGTGACGACAGCGGGTCTCGACATTGTCGCTGAGGGGCCATCGCTTGCGATAATGCAGCCAAAGGAGTCCATGGACTTAATGGATGAGTGGAACCAACAGCATCATTCGGAATCGGGGCTTTTAGATCGAATAGCTTCTCATGGCGTTTCGCAGTTAGAAGCAGAAGCAATGACTCTAGATTTCGTGAGTTCCCACGTGGATCGTGGAGAGGCGCCCCTTTGCGGAAATTCAATTTGGCAGGATCGACGATTCTTGGCTCGGCAGATGCCTAGTCTGGAAAGTTATCTCCACTATCGAATTGTTGATGTGAGTACCATCAAAGAGTTGGCCCAACGTTGGGCGCCAACGGTCCTCGACGAGGTGATCAAGAAAGGCAATCATCGAGCGCTTGACGATGTTTTAGAGTCGATCGCAGAACTTCGTCACTATCGAACCCATCTTTTTAATGTTGATTGAGTTTTTTGACGGCCCATTCCAGGTGTTGACTAGCCAGTGTGTCGCCGATTCGTCGTGATTCGGAAAGCTTCTCATTGACGGCTCGAATAAGTTCAGGGGTATAGGAGGCATTTCCTGCTGCTACGGCGAGATTTCGGACCCATTGCGAATAGTTTATTCGGCGCAACGCCATCCCTTTCGTGTGTTCAAGAAATTCCGCTTCATTCCATGCCAAGAGTTTTATTAGGGTCGGATCATCTAAACCGTGGCGGGGGGCGAAGTCAGACTCATTACTTGCCTGGGCGAAACGGTTCCAGGGGCAGACCAACTGGCAATCATCGCAACCAAATATCCGATTGCCTATAAATTCACGCAGTTCTTCGTCAATGACACCTTTGTGCTCGATGGTCAGGTATGAGATGCAACGTCGCGCATCAAGTTGCCTGGGCCCTACGATTGCGCCGGTCGGACAAACGTTTATACAGGCTTTACATGCGCCGCACTTATCTTCTTGAAGCTCAGTATTTACGGGTAGAGGGACGTCCGTAAAAATTTCGCCAAGAAAAAACCACGAACCAGCGCTTTCGTTCAGGATGAGGGTGTTTTTCCCCACCCATCCAATTCCCGCTTTGGCCGCCAGCGGCTTTTCTAGAATCGGTGCGGAATCGGTGAAAGCGCGGTATTGCCCACCTGCATGGATTTCTATTTGTTTCGCAAGGGCTCGGAGGCGCCCCCGAACGGTTTTGTGATAATCCCGACCGAGCGCGTAGTGCGAGATGTAGCCTCTACTGGAGTCGTTCAAAATGTCACCACGGGAAGCCGTTAAATAATCCATGCGGACCGATATCACCCTAACCGTGCCGGGAACGAGCTTAGACGGGTCAGTCCGCTTGCCCACATTGCGTGCCATGTAGGCCATACCACCCTGGAACTGTCGTTCCAACCACGCCCTGTAATCGGGGGTGTAATCGTTGAGGTCGGTATCGGTCACTCCGACCTGTTGGAAGCCGAGATCTAACGCCCATGTTTCGAGCTGGGCGGCGAGTTCGTCGATGTGCATCCCGCTATAATCTCTCATATGCGGGCTATCTCACGAATTTATACGGGCGATCAAGTACGCGCTTTAGATCGGATACTAATCAATAAATTTGACGTTCCCGGAATTTCATTAATGAAACGTGCGGGGTTGTTTGCGTTCGATCGTCTTTGTGATCGTTGGCCCGGTGCGGCATCGATTTCGGTCGTCTGTGGAAGTGGCAATAACGCGGGCGATGGATACATCGTTGCCGGGTTGGCACATAACCGCGGCATACGGGTCCAGTTAATTCAAATCGGCAGTGTCGAGGGTCTCAAAGGAGATGCGGAAACCGCCTATCGCTGGTCGTTGGAACAAGGCGTAATTCCGGAAATCCCGACCGGTCTCGACGGTGACGTTGTTGTTGATGCGATGTTAGGCACAGGGAGTGTTGGATCAATCCGTGACAGTTATGTTGCAGGTATCGATCTGATAAATGAGCACGGTGCACCCGTAGTGGCATTGGATATACCAACTGGAATTAGTGCTGATACTGGCGCACTCGGTACGCAATCGCCGGTGAAAGCGGACCTAACGACGACGTTTATCGGCGCCAAGCTGGGTCTTTTCACCGGTCCGGGAGTCGACTTCGCGGGTCAAATTGAACTGAGTGAACTCGACGCGCCGCAAGCCGCATTTGAACAAGTTCAGGGACTCTCGGTTATTCCGAGGAAAGATAGTGAGCGGGCCGTCTCGAAGCGACCCATCGGTGCCCATAAGAATAATTTTGGTCACGTGTTGATTGTAGGTGGCGATCACGGCATGTGTGGCGCGGTTCTGCTGGCAGCCGAGTCGGCGTTGCGAACGGGAGCGGGTCTTGTCAGCGTGATTACTCGATCAGAGCACCGGTCCGCCATCGTGGCTCGACGTCCGGAGGTCATGGTCTATGAGGTCGATGGACAACAAGATATTGGATCTCTCCTCAATCGGGCGAATGTTATTGCCGTTGGACCCGGACTGGGACAGGGGGCGTGGGGCCGAGCGATTCTTCAACGGATGCTGGATAGCGGTAAGGAATGTGTGGTGGACGCCGACGCCCTGAATTTCATAGCCCATGAATCGTGGGCATTGCCGGCCGGGTCGATCCTCACCCCTCACCCGGGCGAAGCATCTCGTCTGTTGGGAATTACGACCGATTCAATCCAGGCCGACCGACCAACCGCTGCACGAACAATCTCAGCAAAATATAAAGCGGTGACTGTCCTCAAAGGCGCCGGGACATTGATTGCCAATGGTGGAGAATTGCTTGGTATTTGTATCGCTGGGAATTCCGGCATGGCGACAGCGGGAAGCGGTGATGTGTTGACTGGTATTGTCGCTGCAGCCAAAGCCCTTGGGATAGATGCGCCGACGGCGGCTGCACTGGGTGTATGGCTCCATGCATCTGCGGGCGATCGCGCCAATACGAGTGTTCATGGGCGCGCGATCATTGCATCAGACATCGTTGAATCCCTCAGGCCATACGGAGAATCGTCCAGTGCTGAGAGGATCGGTGGAAGTTAAGGGACTACTTCTTCCAGACGAAAAGGCAACGTTAGAAGCCGGTGCCCAATTGGCGAATGAGCTCTCTCAAGAGCTTGTTTTTCTCCATGGAGATTTGGGCGCAGGCAAGACAACTTTGGTACGGGGATTATTGCGGTCTTGGGGGCATCGGGGGGTCGTCAAAAGCCCTACCTATACGTTAGTTGAACCCTACGAGATTGCTGGTAGGTCCATCTATCATTTTGACTTTTATCGTATCGAGGACCCTGCGGAACTAATCTATATCGGCATTGATGACCTACTACGCAGCGACGCTCTAAAGCTAGTCGAGTGGCCATCGCGAGGGGCTTCGGCGCTCCCCGAACCGGAACTGGAGATTGAGTTGGGCATTATTGATGGGGGTCGCGTACTCAATGTCACGGATCATCGTGTCTGAGAGCGTGGGGTACACGATTTTGCTAGCTAAACTGGTGTCAGTTGGGCTGTTCGTCCAGTTTTGTCTGGGCCAGACCAATAGCTTAGAGGGCATTCGAGTTCATGATGCTCCCAATTACACACGCGTGGTTTTCGACACGCGTTCTAAGACGAAGTATCACGTCTTCATGCTGGACAATCCCAAACGCGTCGTGGTCGATCTCGACGATACCGCTAAGAGCCAAAAGCTTGACCCGAAGCAAGTTGAGAGCCGGGTCGTGGCGGCTATTCGTCGAGCTGAGCGCCCGCAAGGTAGTTACCGTGTCGTCCTTGATCTAAAGCGAGCAGTCAAGGCGCCTAAAACGTTTGCGTTGAATCCGGTTCGGCCGTACGGCCATCGGTTGGTGGTTGATCTTTATTGGGGTTCGTCGGAACAAAAAAGCGTAGTGCAAGCGCAACTGGATGGCCAACGGGATGTGGTTATCACTATTGATGCGGGTCATGGAGGTGAGGATCCGGGAGCTATCGGCGTTAATAAAATTTTTGAAAAGAACGTCGTTCTATCAATTGCTCGAGGCGTCAAGCGTCATTTGGATGCCACGAAGGGGTTCAATGCTGTATTGGTGCGGGATGGCGACTATTACGTACCCTTGAGAAAGCGACCGCGGTTAGCTCGTGAGGCACGATCGGATTTTTTTGTGTCGATTCATGCCGATGCGTTCAGAAGTCCTGCGGTCAGTGGGGCCTCAGTCTATGCGCTATCGCGGAAGCGGGCGACGAGCGAGACGGCGCGGTGGCTCGTCGAGAACGAGAATCGATCAGATCTCATCGGTGGGGTCGGGAAAGTCGTACTGGATGATTACGACGACAGTGTTGCTGAAATGCTCCTAGATTTATCGATGGACGCTAACTTGGTTCATTCGATTGACGCTGGTGAGACGGTACTAGCTGCGCTGTCAGAAGTAGCTCGGTTACATAAGGGGCAGCTAGAACAGGCAGGCTTTGTCGTGTTGAAGTCGCCTGATGTACCTTCGATTCTTGTCGAAACGGGCTATATTTCAAACCCGAACGAAGCTCGGCTGCTGGCGACCTCCAAGTACCAACAACAAATTGCGCGAGCAATCGCTAATGGAGTGCGAGAGTACATGCGTCAAAATCCTCCTCCCGGGAGCCTGATTGCGGTACTCAGTGACTCTGAGACCATCCGCCACTTGGTTAAACGGGGAGATACTCTCTCTGAGATCGCACTTCGCTATGATGTGAGTGCCGCTGCGATACGCAGCGCCAACCGGTTGCGCGGTAATGTCATCAAAACTGGCGAAGTGTTGATCATCCCGCGGTTGGGACAGGAGAGTTAGGAAGCAATGCGAATCGAGAAACTCGATGCTGCCGTCGCTAACCAAATCGCCGCGGGCGAAGTTGTTGAACGACCTGCCTCGATCGTAAAGGAGCTGATTGAGAATAGCTTGGATGCGGGAGCCACCGCTGTAACGGTTGAGGTTGAGGGTGCTGGTCTTGGGCTCATTCGAGTGGTTGATAACGGAGTCGGTATCCATCATGAAGACATGAGACTGGCACTGGAACGTCACGCGACCAGCAAAATTACGACTACGGATGACCTTTTGTCTATTACCAGCATGGGCTTTAGAGGAGAGGCGCTTGCTAGTGTTGCGTCTGTTGCTAGAACAACTCTGACGTCAAAAGCTGTCGGAAGTGATCGCGCGTGGGCCCTAACGGTCGAGGGAGGCGAAGAAAAACGCCATGCACCGGCGGCGCATCCGCAGGGAACTGGCGTTGAGATTCGCGATCTCTTTTTCAATACGCCCGCGCGGCGCAAGTTCATGAAGACTGAACGAACCGAAGTCGCGCACATCTCGGAGACTCTACGGCGACTTGCGCTTGCGAACCCGGGCGTAAGTTTTGAACTCAAGCACGGGACGCGAACGATTGAGCGACTTTCCGCAACGAACGTTTTGATCGATCGAATCGAAAAGTTATTAGGCCGAGATTTCTTGGCCGAAGCGGTCGAGATTGATGAACAACAAGATGAGCTTCGATTACACGGATGGATCGGATCGCCAACCTATACGAGACGAACCGCAGATCAACAACATCTTTTTGTGAACGCCCGCTATGTTCGGGACAAAGTGGTTGGTCATGCGATTCGGCAAGCGTATCGGGACGTGATATTCCACGGACGCCAACCAGTGTTTGTCGTGTATCTCGAAATCCCCCCCGAAGCGGTCGACGTGAATGTCCACCCAACAAAGCACGAAGTCCGCTTTCGTCATTCGCGACAGGTACACGATTTCATATTCGGGAGGCTGAACAGAGCGTTGCGTGACGTGCGTCCTGGCGATTCGAATGACTTGATGCAACGTGCCAGCTTTGCGACAGGCAACACGGCGCCGAAGGCTCCCGCATGGATACAGACGTCGTTTCCACGTCAACTTAGCGCTGAAGTCGAAAGGTCGGTCGACGCGTTTGCGACAGAAGAGCGAGATACAGTGGACGCGGAGGACGGCGCCATTCCCCCCCTTGGGTATGCTCTCGCACAGCTCGGCGGGGCTTATATTCTCGCGGAAAACAAAGACGGTTTGGTCATCGTGGATATGCATGCGGCGCATGAGCGAATCACATACGAAAAGATGAAATCGGCACTATCGGATCAGACGTTGATCAAACAGAGCTTGCTCGTGCCCGTTAATCTAGAAGTGACGCGTCAGGAAGCAGACTTGGTTGAGACTCTGATGGAGGACTTTGATCGTCTGGGTATTGGTCTTGAACGGTTGGGTCCATCGACGATACGTATTCAGGAAGTGCCTTCACTGATTGGTACAGACGACGCGACGGAACTGGTGCGAGATGTTCTTGGAGAATTGTTGGAGTTCGGTCAGTTCGATGGGTTTGCTGAGCACCGAGATAGCTTGTTAGCCACGATGGCATGTCACGGATCCATCAGAGCCAATCGGCGCCTCGCCATCGAGGAGATGAATGCTTTGCTTCGAGAAATGGAACGTACGGAGAACGCCGGCCAATGCAATCATGGCCGCCCAACATTCCACGTCCAGAATCTCACCGATCTTGATCGTCTGTTTTTGCGGGGCCAGTGAAGCGCCGGAATCTAAGGCCGGGGGTGGTTACTCTGATGGGAGCCACGGCAAGCGGCAAGACGGACTTGGCGTTAGAAATTGCGGCGCGTATGCCCACAGACATTATCAGCGTCGACTCCGCGATGGTATATCGCGGTATGGATATTGGCACAGCGAAGCCTTCAAAAAAGGTTCTCCAGAACAATCCGCACGCGCTAGTTGACGTACGCGATCCTCCGGAGGCTTATTCTGCCCAAGATTTTATTGAAGACGCGGACCGAGCCATACACATAGCTTGGGAACGAGGACGAGTTCCGTTGCTAGTGGGCGGTACGATGATGTATTTCAACGTGTTTAAGGAGGGTTTGGCAAAATTGCCTTCGGCCGACCCATCCATTCGTGAAAATATCGAACAACGCGGCCAACAAGAAGGTTGGTCAGAATTACACCGCGAATTAGTTCAAGTGGATCCCGTTGCTGGCGCTACGATTGAACCAGGGAATCGCCAGCGGATTCAACGGGCACTAGAGGTCTATCAAACGACTGGAATTCCGATCTCGGAGTTATGGCGTAATTCCAATGCGGAATCTGCATCGGAGCGTCTCAACTGCAATTTGGTTGAGTTTGCGGTGACGGTTTCACGTGAGGAACTTCACCCCCGTATAGAAAGTCGTCTCGACGATATGCTGAAGGCGGGGTTCGTCGAGGAAGTCGAAGCGTTACGCGAGCGTTGGGGAATCGATATAAATGCTCCATCGATGCGCGCTGTGGGATATCGGCAGATTGGGCAGTTCCTAAACGCATCGGAAACGAGCGGTGACCCTGATGATTTGCGACACAGTATTCTCGTCGCGTCGCGCCGACTCGCAAAGAAACAATCGACTTGGCTTCGCGGTTGGCGTTGTTTGGACGGCCGAGCGCCCTTGTCAGCAGACCTCGAAAGCATGTTGCAAAAACTAACGTCTCTGCCATAGTGGATTCGTTGGGTAGAAGGAAAAACTCGAACGGAGCACTTTTCTCGCGGGGAAGTGGTCGGGAGAACGACGGTGGCAAAAGGGCAGTCTCTACAAGACCCTTACCTAAATGCGTTGCGAAAGGAACAGATCCCCGTTTCGATCTATTTAGTGAACGGAATCAAGCTGCAAGGAGAAATCGAAGCGTTCGATCAATATGTCGTTTTGCTGCGCAACGCGGTCAGTCAAATGATATTCAAGCACGCGATTTCGACCATTCAACCTTCCAGAAATGTCCACGTCGAAACCAGCGAAGACGACAACTAACATATTGTTAGCGTTGCATTGACTGCATGATCGAAATGACGACACACCATGTTTTTTGAACGACCGCCTTCGGGACAACAAGCGCTGCTCTTGCACGTGCGTGCACCGGGTGTTAACTGTGACAAGGAAGTTGCTGAGTTGCGGGAATTGGTGGTTTCCGCAGATCTTGAACCCCGGGCTATCGTCGTCGTGACACGGACTCGACCACACGCTCGCTGGTTCGTTGGACAGGGTAAAGCGGAAGAAATTCGTCTTGCCATGAACTCGAACAACGACGATTTACTGATCGTCAACCACGACCTTACCCCAGCCCAACAACGTAATCTGGAAGACTTACTCCATGCGCGAGTGATGACCCGTACCGAATTGATCCTTCACATTTTTGCTGACCGGGCGCGAACTCACGAAGGCAAACTTCAGGTCGAACTTGCTCAATTCCAGCATGGTCGTAGCCGTCTGGTACGTGGATGGACCCACCTTGATCGACAAAAGGGCGGGCTTTATATGCGTGGGGTGGGGGAAAGTCAGCTAGAACTTGACCAACGCATGATTGATAACCGCATAAGAAAACTTAAAGAAAGGCTCGAACGTGTGCAGCGACAACGCGCTCGAAGTCGACGTCGACGAAGCCGGGCAAAGATTCCGACAATTGTGCTGGTGGGGTACACGAACGCTGGAAAATCCTCGCTATTAAACGCGCTGACGGATGCCTCCATCGAGGTGCAAGATCGCCTCTTTGCGACTCTTGATCCGACAATGCGCCAATTAAGTTTGGATGGTTACGGGACCGTTGTGATTGCAGACACGGTGGGTTTCATTCGCGATCTACCCGTCGACCTTGTTGAAGCATTTAAGGCGACGTTAGAGGAGGTGTCGGCAGCCGACCTGTTAGTACACGTGGTCGATAGTGCAGCACCGGAGCAAGATTCGATGTGCGCCGAAGTCGATCGAGTGTTGGCGGAAATAGGCGCGGGAATGGTGCCTAAGATCGAAGTTTTCAACAAAATCGATCGGAGCACATTGGTCGCGGGTGTCTCGGGTAATCGAGTTAACGTCAGTGCGCGATTAGAAATGGGATTAGAGGCGTTAAAGGAAGTGATTGCGCAGCGCTTGGGGGTCATCAACGAGCCGATCAACGTGTGCATAACGCCAAGCAATGGCAAAGTTCGTGCGTGGCTGTATGAGTTGGGAGCGGTGGTGGGTGAGACCCTGCAGGAAGATGGCGGCAGTAATCTTTCGGTGCGGCTCGACGCGGAACAAATCAACAGGCTTGTCGCGCACGAAGGGGTTTCCTTGCAGGCGGCTCTGCCGGACCCTACACTTTTAGCCTTGCCTTAATGAGGATACGTCATGTCATGGAATGATGGTGGCAACGGAAAAAATAACGACCCCTGGGGTAGTGGTGGCGATCAGGGGCCGCCTGACCTAGACGAAGCGTTTCGAAAGTTCCAGTCCCAACTCTCTGGATTGTTTGGGCGCCGTGGCGGCGGGGCGTCTTCTTCGGGCGGGGGTGGTGCGAGCAGACGCTATTTTATGATCCTCGGCGTGCTCATCCTGGTTGGGTATTTTGCGATGGGTATTTACCAAGTTGATCAGCAGGAACGTGGCGTTAAGTTCACGCTAGGGAAGGTCGCGAGGACAAATGAAGGTGCGTATGCGCCGCCGGTCATGCCCGGCCTAAATTTCTATTTCCCGTTGATTCAAAACGTGGAAGTCGTCAACACCACCAAACTGAACACCAATCACCATGAATCATTGATGTTGACTGAGGACGAAAATATTGTCGACGTCAGCTTGGATGTGCAGTGGCTCGTGCGTGACCCCATCAAGCATGTCGTCGCGATAAGAGATCCAGAAAATAGTCTGGTGCAGGCCACCGAAAGCGCGTTGCGGCACGTGGTGGGAAGTTCCACGCTCGATTCGGTGGTCACGGAAGGTAGAGCAGAGATGGGAGCAGCGGTGCAGGCGCGGTTACAAGAGCGGCTGGAACGTTATGAAACGGGCATTATGGTTAGTAAGGTCAACATCGACCGGTCTGGGCCGCCACCCCAGGTCAAAGACGCATTCGATGATGTGCAGCGAGCCAAAGAAGATGAATCGCGTTATATCAACCAGGCGCGGGCGTATTCGGAACAGATTCTTCCTGAAGCGCGTGGTAACGCAGAGCGCGTTGTCGCTGAAGCGAACGCCTATCGAGATCAAGTGGTAGCGCGTTCGGAAGGAGAGGCTCAGCGGTTCTCCAAACTGCTTGCCGAATACCAGCTGGCGAAACGTGTCACCCGAGATCGACTGTATATCGAATCCATGCAGTCGGTGCTTTCGAAAAGTGCGAAGGTGATGGTCGACGTCAAGGGAGGTAACAACATGCTGTATCTTCCGTTGGATCAGCTGCGGCGCCAAAGCGGCAACGAAGACAATCCTGCTAGTCAGAGCGCTGTCGATCAAGCTGCGGATGACATTATGCAAGCGATAGAACGTAATACAGGCACGTCGCGGTTGCGGCGAGACGGTCGGTAGGAGGTAGAGTCATGGGTCGGAATTTCATCCTTGTCCTCATAGTTTTAGCGGTACTTATGGTAATCACCGATACCGCCAATGTGAGGCCGTTTTTTATTGTCAAAGAGACTGAACGCGCCCTACTACTTCGATTTGGAGAGGTGGTGCGAGCAGATATAGGCAAAGGGCTTCATTTTAAGATCCCCATCGCAAACAACGTACGTAAATTCGATTCACGTATCTTGACGCTCGATTCGGCGCCTGAGCGCTATTTCACGATCGGGAAAAAACCCCTCGACGTGGATTCCTTTGCTAAATGGCGGGTTGTCGATGTGGAAGGTTATTACACGGCGACCGGCGGGGGCGACGAAGCCATTGCGAGAGGAATCCTTCAAAATCGAATCAACGAAGGTTTGCGCAACGAGATTGGTAAGCGTGACATGCACGAAGTCATCTCGGGAGAACGCGACGAACTGATGCAAGTGCTGACCACGTCGCTCGACGCGATTGTGCGAGAAGACGTTGGCGTCGAGATCATCGATATACGCGTCAAGAAGATTGAACTGCCTGCGGAAGTCTCGACGACGGTCTATCAGCGAATGAACTCTGAACGAGAAATCGAGGCGAAGCAGTATCGCGCGACGGGTAACGAGCAGTCACTGATTATTCGGGCGGATGCAGACCGACAGGTGGTCGTCATCGAAGCCAATGCGTACCGAGACTCTGAAACGATACGCGGTGACGGCGATGCAACTTCGGCACGTATATACGCGGAAGCGTTCGGTAAAGACCCTGAGTTTTACGAGTTTTATCGCAGTATCAATGCATACAAGGACGTGTTTCAGGGAAAAAATGACATGTTAGTCATTGATCCGTCCAGTGAGTTCTTCAAGTACCTTAAGCAGAGCGATCAGGGTTAGCTTTCAAATACTGCTGAGATCGATGCGTGGCGGTTATGTGGGAACAGATTGGCGCGGCATTGTGCCTTGTCCTCGTGATTGAGGGGATTCTGCCGTTCCTTTTCCCCGCGCGATGGCGAACTTTGGCGGAGTCATTGCGAACCGTCGATGACAAAACGATCCGTTTGGTCGGGTTCGCAAGCATGATCTTGGGCGCGAGTCTCTTATTCCTAGTCAAATCCTCGTGAACGGCGGAGTGGCTTGATGCGTGGCCGAAATATTGTCGTTGTTGGTGCCCAGTGGGGTGACGAAGGCAAAGGAAAAATCGTCGATCTGCTTACGAAAAACGTGGCAGCCGTCGTTCGATTTCAGGGCGGACACAATGCTGGTCACACTCTCGTGATTGGCAATGAAAAGACCGTGCTCCACTTAATTCCATCGGGAATCCTCCATGAAAACGTGGACTGTCTCATTGGAAATGGCGTGGTTTTGTCACCGAGCGCAGTTTTGGATGAAATCAGCCAATTGGAAGCCAAGGGAGTTGAAGTTCGAGAACGAATTACACTCTCACCCGCGTGTCCATTGGTGTTGCCCTATCACGTTGCAACGGATATTGCCCGCGAAATAGCTCGAGGTTCGGAAAAAATCGGTACGACGGGCCGGGGTATTGGGCCAGCGTATGAGGATAAGGTGGCCAGACGTGGGGTGCGGCTGGGCGACCTCTATTACGGCCAAGAATTTGCGACCAAGTTGGCTGATGTCATGGATTACCACAACTTCATGCTGGAAAAGTATTACAACGCGAGCACGGTTGATTTCCAGAAGACCCTTGACGAGACATCTCGACTCGCGGAGGAAATTGAACCCATGGTCGGCGATGTTCCACAAATCCTGCACGATCTTAATTCGCGCGGGAAGAACATTCTTTTTGAGGGTGCGCAGGGCGCATTGCTCGATGTCGACCTCGGGACCTATCCGTTCGTGACCTCGTCGCACACGGTAGCGGGCGCGGCGTCCGTGGGTAGCGGCTTTGACCCCAGCCACCTCGACTACGTTTTGGGCATTGTTAAGGCATACTCCACCAGGGTTGGTTCCGGGCCGTTTCCGACCGAATTGTTTGACGGGGTCGGTAAGTATTTGGCCGACAAGGGTCAAGAATTCGGTTCTACCACGGGCCGCCCACGTCGGTGCGGTTGGTTTGATGCTGCGGCCGTAAAGCAAGTCGTGAAGATGACGGGCTTATCGGGACTTTGTATGACCAAACTCGATGTTCTCGATGGACTTGAGACCGTTCGTGTTTGTACTAAATATGATCGGTCCGATGAGGACAACGTGCCCATCCGCTTTGGCAGTGAGTACTATTCTGAAGTGTCCCCTGTGTATGAAGACTTGCCGGGTTGGGAGGAGTCCACAGCTGGAGCTCGCGAATTTAAGGATTTACCGAAGAATGCTCAGTCATACATTCGCCGACTGGAAGACTTGGTGGAAGCGCCTGTAGCAATGATTTCCACGGGTCCTGATAGGCTCGACACGATGGTTCTGCAGGACGTTTTTTAGGATGGGAGTAGACTCTTTTCAAACGAAAAACGTGAGTAATGGCACGTAGGTTTTATGGTTGATCCCAAATTGCTCGAAATATTGGTATGTCCGCTGACGAAAACTGCGTTGGTGTATCAGCGCGAAATCGAGGAACTATGGTCGAAAGCTAGTGGGCTGGCATTCCCCGTTCGGGATGGCATTCCAATCATGTTGGAGGATCAAGCTCGACCATTGACGTCTGAGGAACAGGAATCGCTGAATTGACGCTTAGACGACCGTTGGTTGGTGCAGAATGAATTCGCTATCATGCCGCACTCTTTGGCCTGAGTTTGCGGCGAAGAAGTCTGCTGGCCGAGAGTTGTAGGGAAGGAATTAGAAGAATGAACAAACCAGAACTCGTCTCACAAACCGACATGCCCGATGTCGCCATGGGGGAGTTGCGGAGCCCCCAGGGTACGCTCGATTGGGTAGGTATGGGTGATGTACACCAACCGCTTAAGATTCGTGATGGGCACGATGAGCGAGAGGTGCAAGCGAGAGTACAGATATATGTGAACCTAGATGACACGCACGCGAAAGGGATTCACATGTCACGCCTTTATGTGATTTTGGATGAGCATTCCAGTACGCGTCCGTTGACCGTCGCAGGCCTTAAATTGCTCTTGAGTTCGCTTTTGGAATCGCACCGAGGTCTTTCGACCAGTGCGTTTATCCAGTTTGATTTCGATTATTACGTACGACGACCCGCATTGGTGTCAGAGCATGCTGGATGGAACAGTTATCCCGTATCGCTCAAAGGGACATATCTGAAGGGTGAGGTGAATATCGAACTTTCTTTGGGCGTGCTCTATTCCAGCACGTGCCCCTGTTCCGCGGCTTTGGCTAGACAGCTAATTCAACAACAGTTCGAAGAAGATTTCGGGCGTCATGGTGATGTCAAGATGTCTGAGGTAAAGGCTTGGCTTGGAACCGAGGATGGCATTATGGCGACACCTCACAGTCAACGCAGCCTAGCGCGTGTATTGGTCAAACTTGACGACACGATGGAGTCTTTTCCGATCACCGATCTCATTGACCGAGTAGAGGACGTTCTAGAAACTCCAGTCCAGACGGCGGTGAAGCGTGAAGACGAGCAAGAGTTTGCTCGACTCAACGGTCAAAACCTCATGTTTTGTGAAGATGCTGGCCGTAAGCTCAAATCCAGTCTTGAGAGCGACGATCGAGTTAAAGACTTTTGGGTGCGTGTTGAGCACCATGAGAGCCTTCACGCGCACAACGCAGTTAGCGTTTTTACGAAAGGGGTTGAGGACGGATACTTGCCCATTCCTTGATCGCACGAACGCGAGTTGAATCGGGGGTTCATATCTATTCTGGTGCCGAGGAGAGGACTTGAACCTCCACGGGGTCGCCCCCACTAGCTCCTGAAGCTAGCGTGTCTACCAATTTCACCACCTCGGCGTGAGGGACGCGGACTTTACTACAGGGATTTTGCATTGAACATGTTACCGACGATCGTCGGCGAGAGTTTTCGTGTCAGTGAATGACGCTAGAGAGCCCCAGGCTGCACGTGTGCGTGAAGCCCTGGGTGAGATAGGACCGGCATCCTGGGGTGAATTGGTGAACCACCTCGGAGAGGGTAGGGGCAAAGGAGGCAATCGACTTAGGCGGCTACTTAACAGAATGCTTGAAGGTGGGGAAATTGTTCGAGCGGGTCGAAATCGATACCGCCTGAGTAACGCGAAGTACGAAAGTGGAATTGTCGAATGGAGTGGATCTCAACTCGGCGTGTCATTGCAGTCGGGTGATTCGATGGTGCTCGAGTCGGCTAGCGGCGTTCGTGACGGAGACACAGTTCACGTCTTGGTCGACGATGGGATTGCTCAGTTTGTGGAATTGATCAAACCATCCGCGACACCGGTAGTCGGCACCTTTCAACGCGACGGAACGCACGCCCACCTCGAATCGCTCGTGCCTGGATATAGTGAACGGGTGGAATTAATCGGATCCTTCCCGGGTTGCCGTGAGGGAGATGTTGTAGAAGTTCAAATTCTTGGCATAGAACGTGGCCGCCCACAAGGAAGAGTAAAGGCCGTTATACAGCACGAGAACGAAGTCGAGCGCGCTTGTACCGCAATTATTCGCGCACACCGCGTACCTCATGAATGGCCCTCGGTCGTTGCAGAAGAGAGCGTTCAAAAATCGGTGCTCGAGGTTGATCGGAAAGACCGGGTCGACTTGCGAGATACGGCATTCGTAACCATTGACGGAGAAGATGCCCGGGATTTTGATGACGCGCTTTACGCGGAGCCAAGAGCGCGGGGTGGCTGGCGGCTATTGGTCGCGATCGCCGATGTTGCTCACTATGTGCGTTCCGGATCCGCCCTTGACCAAGAAGCGGTCGCGAGAGGTAACTCCGTGTATTTTCCGGATCGCGTGATACCCATGTTGCCAGAAAGCCTATCGAACAATCTTTGTTCACTACGTCCCAACGAAGATCGATTGGCAATGATTTGCGAGTTAACGCTTACCCGCAGCGCAAACGTCACCACCTTCTCATTTTACGAGGCCGTGATCCGCTCGCACAGCCGCCTTACCTACACCGAAGTCGACCAATACTTGAAAAGTCGCGAGACGAATTTGCCTGATGCAATTTGCGCCAGTCTTCAGCATTTGTACTCTATATACCAAGGGCTACGCGTGCGGCGATCTGATCGAGGCGCGCTTGATTTTGAGTCGCGGGAAGGGCGCATCGAGATCCGCCAGGGCAGTCCCGTTGGCGTGGTACCGATAGAGCGGACCGAAGCTCATTTGATAGTGGAAGAAGCCATGATCGCCGCCAATGTGGCTGCCGCTAATTATCTCCAAAGCCAAGAATCCCTGGTCATGTACCGTGTACACGAACCCCCGCAACGGGAAAAGATCGAACAACTCCGCAACATTTTCCAGTCAGTGGGCCAACGGTTTCCTGGTGGTATTAGGTCGCCGCGCGATCTGCAACGACTCGTTGAGACAACCCCCAAAACCCGTATAGAACCGTGGATTTGGGAGCTACTGATTCTTAGAACATTACAACAGGCGCGCTATTTCCCCGGGGACAAAGGTCATTTCGGACTTGCTTTATCGAGCTATGCGCACTTCACGTCGCCGATTCGTCGTTACGCTGATCTAATCAATCATCGGTTAATTAAGGCCCGACTTCGAAAGGCGCGACGGAGTGCTGTCGGATATGAAGAACTCGAGGACATTGGAGCACATATATCGATGACCGAACGTCGTGCTGAAAACGCCACACGTGCTGTCGATGCTTGGTTGAAATGCTCACTCCTTGAGGAACGCGTAGGTGAAGCCTTTGGTGGAACGATCGTGACCGTCACCGAATTCGGGGTCTTCGTTGAACTTGATGACATCCATGTTCAAGGGCTATTGCATGTGTCGCGGTTAGGGTCGGACTACTACAAGTGGGTACCAAATTTGATGAGTTTGGTGGGAGCACGCTCAGGACATCGCTTTTCTCTTGGGCAGAGACTTCGAGTGGTGGTCGAGGATGTGTCGGTGGAGTTGGGGCGGGTCAATCTCCGTACCGAGGCGCCAAAAAGAAAACAGGGCGTTAGGCGCCGACGAAGAAAGAAAGTTATATGACGGCGACCGAAGACAATGTGGTCATGGGTTTTCATGCCGTTGAGGCCATCCTAACCAAAGAACCGGCGGCGATTCGACGGATTTTGATGGTGTCAAAACGCCGCGATGAGCGCATGCAGATCCTTGTGCAACGGGCCCGCGAACTGGGTGTTCGAGTCGATAGCATGGATCAACGAGTGGTAACTCGAATAGCGGGAGATAAAGCGCATCAGGGCATCGTTGCCGAATGTCATGCCGTAGTACCGTCGTCGGAATCGGACTTTGAGGCTCACTGGTCGACATTTAGTCAGCCGCTGCTCCTGGTGGTCGATGGGATAATGGATCCGCGTAACTTAGGCGCATGCATGCGGTCAGCGGGCGCCGCGGATGTGGATGCCGTAATAATTCCAAAACGAGCGAACGCCCCGTTGTCTAACGTTGTTCGCAAAACGGCAAGCGGCGCGCTCGAAGATTTGATGATCGTACAGGTCTCAAATTTAGCTCGTCGGCTCGATTGGTTGCGAGAACGAGGTGTTTGGACCGTTGGGACCGATGTTGAGTCATCCCACCCCTATACAGACATAGATTATCGTGATCCAGTCGCTATTGTGGTCGGTGGTGAACAACGTGGGTTACGCCGTCTAACGCGCGAAAAGTGTGATCATCTAGTGACAATTCCCATGCGCGGTTCAGTTTCGAGCCTCAATGTCTCTGTTGCGACGGGTATACTTTTGTTCGAGTGTCTACGGCAGCGAGGAGGGGGGTCTTGAGGGCTCGTTGCGTCGCGTTTTGTAAATCTCTAGAATCTCGCCGCCACGCAAAAGCGTGTACAGATAAATTTTCTCCTTGCTTCACGCCCTCATAGGCGGAGGCGATAAACCGAAGGGAGTTGCTATGCGTCACTACGAAGTTGTGTTCCTCGTTCACCCGGATCAGTCAGAACAAGTTCCAGGCATGGTCGAGCGATACAAAGCATTGGTTGAAGGAAATGGCGGTGTCATTCACCGTTCCGAGGATTGGGGTCGGCGCCAGTTGGCCTATCCCATTAAAGATATCCATAAGGCCCACTACGCTTTGTTTAACATCGAAGCGGATCAGAAGACTCTTGATGAAATGGAAAGCGCGTTTCGATTCAACGACGCGGTGTTGCGCCATATGATCATGTCAAAGAAAGAGCCCGAGACAGGGATATCCAAGTTATATGCGGAAGAACTGAGAGAACAGGAAAAAGATCGCGAAAGGGACCGTCAGCGAGACGAAGAGCACGCGAAAGTGTCGAAGCGCGATGATGAGGCCAAAGAAGACCAAGCCGTTACGGATGGGGTGGAGTTAGATCAGGATCAAGAGGACGCTGGCGATGATACGGAAATAACCGAATCAGAGCCGTTGATAAAAGAAACTGACGCTGAAGATGTAAATGCAGAAGAAAGTGTTGACGTGGAAGAAGCAATAGAAGAGGAAGACTGATCATGGCGAGACGTTTTGGACGCAAACGCTATTGCCGTTTCACGGCGGAAGGCATAAAGGAGATTGATTACAAGGATCTTGAGGTCCTCAAAGAGTACGTTACCGAGACGGGCAAGATCGTGCCGAGTCGGATAACGGGAACCAGTGCGCGGTATCAACGGCAGCTGGCAAGGGCCGTGAAGCGTGCAAGGTATTTAGCGTTGTTGCCGTATACCGATCAACACGACAATTAACAGGATTCCCATGAACGTTATCTTGATGGAAAGAGTTACCAATCTAGGCGATTTAGGCGAGGAAGTCGCGGTACGAAACGGTTACGCGAGGAATTTCTTACTCCCTCAAGGGAAAGCCGTGCGGGCCACTGAAGAAAATCGGGGAGTATTTGAAGCAAGGAGATCAGAACTAGAAGCATCCGCGGTAGAGCGCTTGTCTGAGGCGGAAAAGCGGGCGTATCAGCTTGAAGAATGTACCGTGACCATCGTCGCGAGGACGGGTGAAGAAGGGAAATTGTACGGCTCAGTGGGTACGGTAGAAATTGCGCAAGCGCTCAGCGATATGGATATTGAGGTACAGAAGAGCGAAGTCGTTATGTCCGAAGGTGCGATTCGGATAACGGGCGAGTATGAAGTGGATATCCACCTACACGCCGATGTGACCCGGGGTATCAAAGTCGTGGTAGTTGCGGAGTAGCAGCACTAACAGGTTTCGTCCACCGCATAGTCACAAAACATCCACAACTTGTTCACCCGCGTTTGTGGGAATCGACTTGTAATCGAGACAAATTTCACCCATAGGCTTGACGCCAGGACCTGGTAGGTCGACAGTGGACTGTATATTGGTACAGTAATCGTAGACCCTTCCATGTCAGAATCTGTCCCCGACATTCCGGAAGATCCAACCTCGCGTCTTAAAGTACCGCCGCATAGTGTTGAGGCGGAACAGTCGGTTTTGGGCGCACTAATGTTGAACAACGAGGCGTGGTTCAACATTGCCGACAAAATCGAAGCAAGAGATTTTTTCAGAGCGGCACACCAAATCATTTTTGAGGTGATGGGTGAGTTGGCTAACGATAATCAGGCTCTGGATGCGGTGACCATCTCGGAAGCGCTCCAGTCTCGGGGGCTCATCGACAAGGCGGGTGGCAACGTTTACTTGGCCGAGTTGGTGGAAAGCGTTCCGGGCGCTAGTAATATCGTCGCGTACGCGGACATCGTCCGCGAGCATTCAACGTTTCGCCAACTTATTCAAACCGCCTCCAATATTTCGGACTCGGCCTTTTTGCCAGAGGGGCGAAAGGCCGCTGAACTCCTAGATACTGCTGAGCAAGCCGTTTTTCAGATTGCTGAAGGCCGCCTAAAAGAGGATGGCCCACGACACGTGGTACCCCTACTTACTGACGCGGTGAACAGAATTGAAACCCTTTATCGCACGCGAGATCCCATCACCGGACTTGCCACCGGCTACCACGATCTCGATCGAATGACCGCGGGATTGCAGAATTCCGATCTCGTTATTGTTGCGTCACGACCCTCGATGGGGAAAACGTCGCTCGCACTAAATTTTGCCGAGCACGCGATCATGCAAGAGGGGGAAGGGACCGTTTTATTTTTTTCCCTTGAACAACCGGCGGAGCAGCTCATCTTGAGAATGCTGTCTTCGCTAGGGCACATTGATCAAACGCGGATGCGGACTGGTGAACTAAGCGATGACGATTGGCCGCGGTTTACCAGTGCCGTGAGCCAGTTGAAAGATCGATCACTGTATATCGATGATACTCCGGCTCTCTCACCTAACGACATTCGTACACGCGCGCGCAGAGTGTCTCGTGAGGCGGGTGGGTTAAAGATGATCGTCGTTGACTATATGCAGTTGATGAAGTCATCAGAAAAACACGAGAATCGGGCGTCCGAAATATCTGAGATTTCGCGCAGCCTGAAGGCCATTGCGAAAGAGATGCGTTGTCCATTGGTTGCACTTTCACAACTTAATCGGAGTCTTGAGAACCGTCCCGACAAGCGTCCTTATATGTCGGATTTGCGCGAATCCGGCGCTATCGAACAGGATGCAGACGTTATCTTTTTCATTTATCGAGATGAGGTCTATAACGAAGATTCACAAGATAAAGGCCTTGCCGAAATCATTATCAGCAAGCAGCGTAACGGACCGATCGGAACGATTCGTTTAACCTTTATCGGAAACTTAACCAAGTTCGAAAACTACACGCCGACAGACTCCTACGACGCATTCGTCCAATAATGGCAAAAGCTAAAACCGCGTACGTCTGTGAGGATTGCGGTGCTGATCACAGCAAATGGCAGGGCCAGTGTTCGGCGTGTGCAAGTTGGAACACGCTGAAACCAATTACTTTATCGAAACATACGCCGGCAATTGAAAGTATCGCGACGGGATTCGGCGGCGTCGCAACTGCGGTCAAAAAACTCGCCGACATTCGGCTGGAAGATAGTGCACGAGTCCAAACGGGACTTAGTGAGCTTGATCGTGTTCTTGGTGGGGGCCTTGTTCCGGGTTCCGTCGTCTTGATCGGTGGCGAGCCGGGAGCCGGAAAGTCGACGCTGTTGTTACAAGTGGTAACTGCGTTGGCAAGAAAAATCTCGTGCATATACGTGAGCGGTGAAGAATCGCATCAACAAATTGCGGAACGGGCTCGCCGATTGGGGTTGCCTGATGCGAATGTACAGATCGCATCCTTGACCATCGCGGAGCATGTTGCGGAACTGGTCGCGAAGGAGCGCCCAGGCGTCGTCGTTATCGATTCCATCCAGGTGATGCAAATGAGTGGAGTCGAAAGTGTGCCGGGAAGTGTGGCGCAGGTGCGAGAGTCGGCCGCTTTTCTAACCCGTCTAGCCAAACAAACGGGAACAGCAATAGTTTTGGTGGGACATATTACGAAGGAAGGTAATCTCGCCGGACCAAAGATTCTTGAACACATCATTGACTGTTTCTTAATGTTGGATTCGTCAGCCGGGAGCCGCTTTCGAACCCTTCGTGGGATCAAGAACCGATTCGGAGCTGTGAATGAACTGGGGGTGTTTGCAATGACCGATCGAGGATTGCGGGAGGTAAAGAATCCTTCAGCGATCTTTTTGGAGCGTCCTCAAGAAATGACTCCGGGGAGCGTGGTGACGGTAACGTGGGAAGGCACTCGACCGATACTGGTCGAAATCCAGGCATTGGTGGATCAAGTTCAAGGTGGTTATCCGAAACGCGTTGCAGTCGGGTTGGACGGGCAACGTCTGGGAATGCATCTGGCGGTGATGCATCGCCATTGTGGCGTGTCGCTTGCGGACCAAGACGTTTTTGCCAATGTTGCCGGCGGCGCCCGAGTCTCGGAGACCGCGGCTGATCTTGCACTTCTGGTCTCTGTTTTCTCTAGTTTTCGTAACAAAGCGCTTCCCAAAGATCTCGTCGTCTTCGGCGAACTTGGATTGACGGGCGAAATTCGGCCGGTACCCAATGGGCAAGAGCGGCTTCGGGAAGCACAGAAACACGGATTCACACAAGCGCTCGTTCCTCGCGCAAACCGTCCACGAGCACCCATCGATGGGATTGAGGTACAAACGATCGCCTCACTATCGGATGCGCTTGACGCGGTCTCCACCATGATTCGGTGAGTGTTCTTTAGGTTCAATTCACACGCGCATCAACGCGATGCAGGGTTGTAGTTGATTCGAGTGGGATTAGAGCCTTTGCGATGCGGTCGACAATACGGCCGCTTGGTCAGACGGATTTGGAGCCCCTTCGTCGTGGTAAAGACATACGACGACACGCGGAAACTCGGGCACTAGTACTAAAGCTAGCATGTCGAGGAAAGGCGGTGACGGGCCAAGGTGGCGGTCTGGGTTTTGGGTACAGACCCTGGTGTAAGATGCGCGCTGTCACATGATTGGAGCGGGTAGGGATGTTCGATAGCGACGCTACCATCGAAGGGTTTGACGAAGAAATCTGGCGAGCAATTCAGGACGAAAGTGTACGCCAAGAAGAGCACATTGAACTGATCGCATCGGAAAATTACGCGAGTCCGAGAATATTGGCGGCTCAGGGCAGTGTGCTGACCAATAAATATGCTGAAGGTTATCCCGGGAAACGTTATTACGGCGGTTGCGAGCATGTCGATCGTGTGGAAGAAATTGCGATCGACAGAGCGAAGCGACTGTTTGGGGCCGATTACGCGAACGTCCAGCCGCACTCGGGTTCGCAAGCCAACGCGGCGGTATATCTCGCGCTATTAGAGCCCGGCGATACGGTGTTGGGTATGAGCCTTGCCGATGGCGGACACCTCACACACGGAGCATCCGTAAATTTTTCGGGAAGGTTGTACAACGCCGTGCAGTATGGACTTGATGCCGAGACGGGAGAGGTCGATTACGCAAGAGTCGAAGAGTTAGCGGCGGAACATCGACCAAGAGTCCTGATGGCTGGGTTTTCCGCCTACAGTAGGACGATGAATTGGTCTCGATTTAGAGAAATTGCTGATTCGGTTGATGCTTATCTCGTGGTCGATATGGCCCATGTAGCTGGCTTGGTGGCTGCGGAACTTTCTCCCAATCCTGTTTCCATCGCCGATGTAACGACGTCGACAACTCACAAAACCTTAGGGGGACCGAGGGGTGGGATCATCTTGGCTCGAGCCGATGACGGCATACAAAAGAAACTGAACTCAGCGCTCTTTCCGGGCTCTCAGGGTGGACCGCTCATGCACGTCATTGCGGCAAAGGCCATCTGTTTCAAGGAAGCGATGACCGACGAGTTTCGGTTATATCAACAATGCGTCTTGAACAACGCCCGCATGATGGCGGGGTCGTTCCAGGAACGAGGGTATAAGGTTGTTTCGAACGGCACTGACAACCACCTATTCTTACTCGATCTTGTGGACAAAGGTATTACTGGGAAAGCGGCGGATGCCGCCCTTGGGCGTGCCAACATTACGGTCAACAAAAATGCGGTTCCCAACGATCCCCGATCGCCCTTTGTGACGAGCGGTCTTCGGATAGGCTCTCCTGCCGTTACTCGACGTGGCTTTGGAGAGGAGGAGTGCAGAACGCTGACAGGTTGGATGTGTGACATCCTTGATGACATAGATAACGACAATATGATCGGAACCGTCCAACGACGAGTTATTGAGCTCTGTAAGGGGTTCCCTGTGTACGGGAGCTAACGATCTCTCATGCATTGTCCGTTTTGTAGTGATCAAGATACGAAGGTCATTGACTCGCGTCTCGTGGCCGAGGGTGATCAAGTGCGTCGGCGTCGGGAATGCCAGACTTGCAAAGAGCGATTTACCACATTTGAAACTGCCGAGTTGGTGATGCCTCGTGTCATTAAAAGTGATGGTGCGCGCGAGCCATTCGACGAGAATAAACTACGGGCTGGCTTGTTACGGGCGTTGGAGAAACGCCCTGTCGACACGGAGGAGGTCGAGACGAGCATCAATCGAATTCTCCATGAGCTGCGTTCGACGGGTGAGCGCGAGGTCCCTTCTCGCTTGGTCGGCGAAGCCGTAATGAAAGAACTCAAAACAGTCGACGTTGTTGCTTACGTTCGGTTTGCGTCCGTATATAGGGACTTTCAGGATGTAAGCGAGTTCCAGGACGAGATTAGTAAGCTCGAACTGGAACTTGAATGACGGTTTCGGTCGTGGACCGGTTGTACCTCCGCTCAGCGATAGAGTTGGCGGAAAAGGGTCTCTTTTCGGTCACCACGAATAACCCAAGAGTGGGCTGTTTGTTGGTAAAGAACAGTCGGATCATTGGTCGGGGATGGCACCGTGAAGATGGTGGTCCGCACGCCGAAATCGATGCGTTAAGTAATGCCGTCGAGGATCCAAGCGGTAGCACCGCCTATATTTCGCTTGAGCCGTGTTGTTGGGAAGGGCGGACCCGGGCATGTACAACCGCGCTCATTAAAGCAGGGATCGTGCGGGTCGTGATCGCGGCGAGAGATCCTCATCCACGGGTTTCGGGCGAAGGCGTCGGGGCCTTGTTGGATGCAGGAATTGAAGTGGCCGAAGATTATCTATCTGCAGAAACCGACGGATTAAATCCTGGCCCCCGCATGCGCGCGGAAAACAATCGACCGTTTGTGCGTATAAAAACAGCGATTTCCATGGATGGACGAACGGCGATGGCGGATGGGCAGAGTCGATGGATAACGGGCGATGAGGCACGTGCCGACGTGCAATATTGGCGCGCGAGGAGCGCGGCTATCATCACGGGCGTCGGCACGGTTATTGCGGATGACCCAAAGCTAAACGTACGCGATCAACGCTTTAGCAATGCTGAGCCGCTTCGGGTGGTGGTTGATACGCGTGGACGTACACCTCCTGAAGCCGCGTTGTTTGAGGAGCAGGGTCAGATCGTGATCGCGAGTGCGAAAGGGGTGGGATCTATTAATCGTGCAGAGATGTGGGAGCAGCAAAATGGTCCTCTAATCGATTTGGCGATGCTTCTGGAAACGCTGTCGGATCGGGGCTGCAACGAAGTGCTCGTCGAAGCAGGCGCCACATTAAACGCTAGTTTTTTTCAACAAGGTCTTTGGGATGAAGCGATTGTCTATATGGCGCCGTGTCTTATGGGTGATACCGCGAGACCATTGGCGTCGCTAGGGTTTGATGACATGGATGAGACGATTTCCACCAGCGTGAAGTCGATCGAGACCCTGGGCCCCGACCTTCGAATTATTCTTACACCATGAAGTCCCCAAAAGTGGATCCTCGCGCGCGCAGACGCGCCCGCCGAGCCCTCTTACAAGCCCTCTATCAAGCGCAGCTCTCGGGCGCTGATGCGGAGGCGATGTGCAGTCAATTTCGTCAAAGTGGTGCACTTGACGACGCCGATGCGACGTTTTTTGATGAGTGTTTGCACCAGATTCTGGACACGAGAGCCAAGCTGGATGAGTCGTACCAACCTTTTTTGGATCGATCAACAGACGAGCTTGGATATGTCGAGAGAGGCGTGCTTAGGGCGGGGACATTCGAACTCAAAGAATGCATTGAGGTTCCTTTCCGGGTGGTCATCAACGAATGGGTTGAGTTAGCGAAAGTCTTTGGTGCCGAGCAGAGTTTTAAATTCGTTAACGGAGTCCTCGACGCTGTCGCACGCGATGTACGACACTCGGAACAATGAACGAATTTGAACTCATCGATAAAATTCTGGCCCTCCTGGGAGATACCATCCATGGAGACGGCATCAGCGTGGGTCCAGGTGATGATGCCGCGGTACTATCGACGGGTGCGGACGAGCAACTGGTCGTTACTACTGACGTTCTAATCGAAGGAACACATTTTCCATCCGGATCGAGAAGCGATCTGATTGGTTATCGAGCAATTGCAGTGAATCTCTCCGATATCGCAGCGATGGGAGCCGAACCGCGTTTCTTGACCGTCGCGTTAACGCTCGATCAGATCGATGATGAGTGGGTGAAGGGGTTTGCGAAAGGGATTGCTTTTTGTGCGTCGAAGTATGGAGTCAAGATTGTTGGGGGAAACATTGCACGCGGGGCTCTCTCCCTAGCGGTCACCGCCATTGGCGTTGTTCCAACGGGACAATGTTTACTGCGTTCAACAGCACGGATCGACGACGACATCTACGTAACGGGAACCATCGGGGCTGCCTCTGCTGCCGTGAAGGATGGCGTGAAAGTTCCGCCGCTTGAGTTGAATGAGTTGTGGTCCCGACGTGTTGACGACATGTCCTGTCGCTATTTTATGCCGCTGCCACGCGTACAAATGGGAGTTGCGTTGCGAGGCCTAGCTTCTGCTGCGATTGATATCAGCGATGGATTGATGGCCGACCTCGGTCACCTAACACGATCAAGTGGCGTCGGGGCGGAAATAGAGCTTGATCGCGTGCCCGTCTGGAAATCGATGGATGCAGAAATCGCCATCGAGGCAAGCGACGATTACGAACTTCTTTTTACGGCGCCCGCGAAAGAGGCTGAACGCATTGCCGAGATGGCCGTGCGTATCGGTACTGACATCACCTGCATCGGGAAAGTCACGGCCGGCGAGTCCGTGGCAGTTAACGGTGAGGTGGGACGCATCGACTCTCCCAAGGGTTATCGACATTTCTGACGGTTTGACAAGCAAGTTATCGAAGGACCCCTGGGTATTGCTTTGTACAGGCTTTGGCGTGGGGTTCCTGCCGAAGGCGCCGGGCACTTGGGGCTCGCTGCTTGGTGTCGGCCTATGGTGGGCGGTGCTTAGTGAACTGGAGCCCGCGGTATCGATTCTTGTGGTTGGCTTCGCGATTGGACTTGCTTGGCTCACTATTCGTCAGACCTGCCGCACGCACAATGTCGGGGACGAACCCGCCATTGTTATTGATGAGATTGTGGGCCAGTGGATTGCGCTGTTATGGGTTCCGAGATCGTTTTGGATTGTTTGCGTGGCTTTTCTAGTATTTCGTTTTCTTGATATTGCCAAGCCGTGGCCCGTGTCTTGGGCTGATAGGTCGGTTCCTGGGCCGTTCGGAATACTTCTCGATGACGTAATAGCAGGAGTAGCAACCTGCATCGTGGCCCATGTAGTGGTTCGCGTATTTGTCTAATCAGGATGGGGCTTTCGTGAGGCGAAAAAAGTGGTGCAATGCTGATCAATAGGATCGATCAATAAATTTTTCCACCAAGGATGCTAGGGGCGACATATTGAGGTTGAGGTGGCTCAATATTTCCAGCGATTCTTCGTGGAGATTGGATGCAGCACGACGGGATTCGTCGAGGCCTATGAGCGCCGGGTAGGTATTCTTTTTCTGTCGGGCATCTGAACCCACTGACTTTCCCAACGTCTCGGTTTTTCCGGCGACATCGAGAATGTCGTCGGTGATTTGATATGCGAGTCCGATGTTGTCACCGAAACGACTGAGTGAGACAAAGCGGTCGTCGTTCGTGTGGCCCGCCACAATACAGCCGAATTGAACCGACGTTCGAATTAGGGCCCCGGTCTTCGCAGCATGCAGACCATTCAAGGTTTGAATATCGAGGTCTTGCCCCCCAGTCTCTTTGATATCCAAGGCCTGTCCGCCGACCATATTTCGCCAACCAGCCGCATCGGCGAGCAGGGAGGTCATCTGCAATCGAGATGCTTCGCCGAGTTGTGGGGCGGACGCAATGAGTTCAAATGCGAGTGCCTGTAGCGCGTCACCCACAAGGATAGCGGTTGCCTCATCGTAGGCGAGGTGGCAAGTAGGACGGCCGCGGCGGAGCGCATCGTCATCCATGGCCGGGAGGTCGTCATGCACTAGCGAATATGAGTGTAGAAACTCAACGGCCGTGGCGGGAGCGAGGGCAATTTCACGATCTGAGCCGAGGCTGGTCGCGGTCGCCACCACCAACGCTGGGCGAAGTCGTTTGCCTCCACCGCCTACAACGTAACGCATGGCCTCAAGCAAATGAGGTGCAATCGAAGGTTCGCGCGGAAGTGCTTGTTGAAGAAAAGCTTCTATTGCATTGATGTCGTCGCTGAGGTCTGGGATCACCCGTCGGCGTCCGTATCGACCTCGTCGATCGGCGCTTCGCTACCGTCTGGCATCAGAGCGCGTATCCGGAGTTCAGCCTGCTCCAGAGCACTCCGGCACTGGCGCGTAAGTTCGACGCCGCGCTCAAAGGCGACTAGGGATTCCTCAAGCGTAAATTCGCCGGTTTCCATTTTCGCCACGAGAGCTTCGAGCTCTACCAGTGCGGATTCGAAATCAGGATCTTTGCCAGACACTTTTTTTCCGTTCAAGACGAGCGCGCGCTGCCGTTTGCGCGGGTCGTGGCCTCGTCAAAATCGACGCCGTCGACAAGTTGCCATATGCCGGTGTCTACGTCGATCTTCAACAATCCGAGATTCTCTAACTGCGAAAATTGACCACGAACTTCCCAGGAGCCGAGAGGACTACCGTCGTCGCGCATTTTCCCGACGATGTCTCCTGGGCGAAGAGAGTTGTTTCCATCAGCGACGACGCTGCAAATGACGTCATAGATGGTTTTTGTTAAACGAAGGGTTTCGCTCACTGCGAATTTCGGAATCCCTAAGAAGAAGCGCAGGCGTTTTACCAGAAAATGCCATGTCAATTCCACTGTTACCGTCGTCGGAGCCGATATAGTGAATTACCTAAACTAAGGCCGAGGATATTCGCTTGGCGATTTTCAAGAGAAAAGCGGTGCAGTTCGCTAACTATCGTTCTTTAAAGTTCTGAAGAAATCGACTCATCGTCGGAGGTGGTTTAGCGACTGCGCTTGGCGCGTCGTGCTGGTAAGATTGCGCCCCCTTTTTTGAGGAACGATAGAGCCGCGCGTAGGGGGCGACTTGGCTTCGACGGCGGTGACGAAATCAAAGGTGCATGTCGAGAGGGTAGTGACTCTCGTAAAACAATCGCTGCAACTTTTATAGTTGCTAACGAAGATAACTACGCACTAGCAGCCTAAAATACCTGCTAACCCTGGTCACTTGGTGCCTGTAACAGGCGACCGGGGGCACGTTTTACAGGATCGCGACGACCGTCGCCTCGACGTTTGTCGCTAAAACTATAGAGGATCGCTTTCGACGCCCTGTTCGTTGGGCCGTTGCTGAGTTAAATCAATAAGCGTAACTAAACATGTAGAGCTGATGACGGAGTGCCGACGGACGCGGGTTCGATTCCCGCCGCCTCCACCAATTTGAGATCGATGGGGATTCATGAACGCGGATAATCCTGGGGCACGTCGAATTTCGTCTGGGTATTGTCGCCGAGCCACCCTGATTAGCTTCGTCTTATTGCTGGTGGGCTGCGCTGGCACCAAAGTTCTTGACGAGCCGACGCTGCCACCCGATAGGAATCCCTTAGCTGTGGCACGAGATCGAGCGGCCACGGCCACCCTTGATTGGGTCATTGTCCGTGATGGCCCCGGAACATGGGCCAAGAATGCCGATTGGGACCAATACCTATTGCGTCTCGAGAATCGCTCGACGACCGATCTCCGCATTACGGAGGTGTATGTAGAGGATTCGATGGGAACAAAGGTATTTCCAGGTCGCGATCGCAAGGGATTGATCGCGGGGAGCAAACAAGCCGCGGATCGATACCAGGACGTTGACATCAAAGTTAAAGCAGGTAGTGGAACAGCGGTGATGGCCGCGACGGTGATGGGAACAACGCTTGTTGGCGGATCCGTTGTCGGGGTGGGGTTGGCCCACACTGCTTTTGCTTCTTTGTTCGGAGTCTCGACGAGTTTTGGCGCGGCAGTCACCACGGCGGGTGCAGGATTAGTCTTGGTCGGGCCTGCCATGGTGATTAGAAACCGTCGAAACCAACGCAAGGTCGATGCAAGAATCCAAGACATTCGGTCACGTCTACCGTTTCCGGTTGAAGCCGGCATGGTCAAGCAGGCCGTACTCTTTTTCCCGATTTCCCCTTCACCACGTTATGTCGTTATCAGCTACGGGCAAGGAGAAACGATTCAAACGCTGAGACTTGAGACTAGAGAAACACTGGCTGGGCTTCATCTGGGTACGACGTCAGGACAATAATGTTCGCAAATGAGCCGCCGTCAATAGAACTGCCCGGACTAACGCGCGATCACGAAACTGTGAAACGTCGATTAAGTTGTATGGATGCAGATAACTTTCCCGATCACCGAGATGATTCGCGAGTTGGTCCAGAAAGCCGATGAACGGCGACGACGCAAGAAAATATTTTCTATCCCGGCC
>UINC01000983.1_pt1 | contig 91466 bp, 80 predicted proteins | sample 5385821 | NCBI WGS metagenome assembly UINC01 (sample SAMEA4666929, study PRJEB26691) | marine metagenome | isolation source: Pacific Ocean | place: Pacific Ocean | collected 2011-10-13 | reverse complement strand
CCGTACTTGTGAATATGAAGCGCCATCGATCCGACTAAAGTTGTTCGGCAACCCACGCGGCTGCGCTTCCGAGCGCGCCATCTAAGGCTTCCGGTTTGTCACCACCCCCTGCTTTAGCCATATCATCTCGACCACCGCCTCGAGCACCTACCTGCGACCCGATATGCCGTACCAAGTCGCCGGCTTTTAGCCGGCTAGTGAGTTCTTTGGATACACCACAAACGAGGGCCACTTTTCCTTTATCAAGATATCCCAGCACGACGACACAATTACCCAACCGCTCCCGCAAACCATCGAACAGGGCCATCACGGCCTCCGAATCATCCTCAACTCGCGTGCTCAGCACCTTGATCCCTTCGACTTCGATTACACCCGCGGCAAGATCCGCACTCTCGGACCGTGCCGAACGAGATCGCAACGACCGGACTTCTTTTTCAAGTCGGCGGTTGCTTTCCGCAAGCAACTTCACTTTATCCGCAAGTTCTTCTCGTGAACCACGAACCACCTCGGCGACGGCATCAAGTTGTCGTTCAATAATGTCGAGGCGAGCGAGTGCACCACGCCCTGTGACTGCTTCGATACGTCGAATACCCGCGGCGATACCCGACTCTGAAACAACTCGTAGCAGTCCAATATCGCCAGTCCGAGCAGTATGTGTGCCTCCACACAGCTCCACCGAAAAATCGCCAGCCATGGAAAGTACTCGAACATCGTCGCCATACTTTTCGCCAAATAGGGCAAGCGCACCCCGTGCTATCGCATCGTCATACGTCAGTTGTTCAGTTTTCACTTCGGAATTTTCGCGAATCCGCTCGTTAACGATACTTTCAATCGTCGCGACTTCTTCGTCTTCGAGTGGGTCAAGATGAGAAAAATCAAACCGCAATCGCTCCCCGTCAACGAGGGATCCCTTCTGCTGCACATGTTCTCCGAGAACTTCTCGTAAAGCCGCGTGTAACAAGTGGGTGGCCGAATGATTTCGTGCTATATCGTCACGTCGGTTTACCAAAACCTCGGCGTTAACTACATCCCCCACAGACAACTGTCCCTTGTCGACCGAGCCGTAATGGAGATGTTGGCCACCGCCTTGCGTCGTGTCGGTAACCACGAACGTCACGTCCCGCGCTTGGATAGTGCCTGCATCCCCAACCTGTCCACCAGACTCTGCGTAGAACGGCGTCCGATTCAGGATGACTACACCATTTTCGCCTGTATTAAGCACCTCTACTTCTTCGGCGTCGTCGTCACTCCGCCGATACAACCCGACGATTTCGCTATCCGCAGTCAAATCGTCGTAACCCAGAAATTCAACATTTCCCTCGATCTCGATACGTTGTTCCAAGGTGCTATCGAACCGACTCGCCGCACGACCCCGTTGACGTTGGGCCGTCATTAACTTCTCGAAACCTGCGTCATCAATATCCAGTCCCCGTTCTCTTGCCACATCAGCCGTCAGGTCGGCAGGAAAACCAAACGTATCGTAGAGCTTAAAAACAACGTCGCCAGGGATCTTTGGTTCTTTCAATTCGTCGATCGCCGATTCTAGTATCGCCATGCCCTGACCTAGGGTGGTGGCGAATCGCTCTTCCTCCGCAAGGAGGGAGGCTTCGATATGAGCCTTCTCTTCGGAAAGCACCGGATACGCCTCACCCATCGAATTAACCAACGGCTCCACCAAGAGATGAAAGAATGGCTCTCGAATCTGTAATTTGTTCCCGTGTCGCAACGCGCGCCGAATGATCCGACGTAATACGTAGTTTCGATCCTCGTTTCCGGGGATAACACCATCCGCGATCAAGAATGCGGCCGACCTGATGTGATCTGAAATCACGCGAAGCGATGGGTCACGAAAAACAGTTTCTTTGTCCGTAAGACCCGCAAATTCGCCGGCTCGTTGAATCACGTCGTGAAAAAGGTCAATCTCGTAATTACTGCCCACGCCTTGAGTGAGGGCGGCTGCCCGCTCAAGTCCTAAACCCGTATCGACTCCCGGTGTTGCAAGCGGAGACAGTGAACCGTCCGCTGCACGATCAAATTGGGGGAAAACCAAGTTCCAGAATTCAAGAAATCGATCGCCGTCCTCATCCGCCGATCCGGGCGGTCCGCCCACGAACTCAGGGCCCTGATCATAAAAAATCTCGGAATCTGGTCCACATGGCCCCGTCTCACCCATCGTCCAGAAGTTGTCCTCTAGATCGATCACGCGACTCTCGTCCAAACCAATTTTTCCGATCCATATCGCTCGCGCTTCCTCATCTGTCGGATGGACCGTTATCCAAAGTTGATCTCGCGGGAGCATCAAAACTTCCGTGACGAATTGCCACGCCCAACTGATTGTTTCTTCTTTGAAGTAATCGCCAAAGCTGAAGTTACCGAGCATCTCGAACAGGGTATGGTGTCGTGCCGTATACCCTACGTTCTCCAAGTCGTTGTGTTTGCCGCCGGCTCGCACGCAACGCTGACAGGATGCTGCGCGCGAATAGTCCCTCGCCTCCCGTCCGAGTAGTGCATCTTTAAATTGAACCATGCCGGCATTGGTAAAGAGCATCGTAGGATCGTTCGCTGGAACGAGCGAGCTCGACGCAACCACGCGATGATTGCGTTCACCAAAAAAGTCCAGAAACGCGGAACGTAAGTCAGCGGTTCGCATGAAAGCGGGAATCCGGTTTTAAACGGCGGGCAAGTATACGCCGATTGCCTCGCAGCTGAAGACCGACTCTAGGTATACACGCTAACCGTGTTGCGGCCCCAGACTCCGGTAGATGATTTCCGCTGCAAACCCTCTCCCTGCTAGGAATCTTGCGCGTTTACCCCAGTCGTTAGAACCCGTCTCGTCGCCTCTCGTCAAACGCTGACCGAACTTCTTTTCGAGAACACGATTCGCACGAGATATCCAAAACGTGTCGTCGTAATGAAGGAATTGGTCAATGAGTACGTCATCAATCCCGCGCTCGCGTAGCGATGCCAAGACTTTCATCGGCCCATCGCCCCGATTGATTCGACTGCGAACAAAGACTTCCGCATAACGAGCATCAGAGACTAAATCTGCTTCTTGAAGATTAGAAACCACCGCGTCGATAACGCCATTAGAGAATTCCTTACGGGCGAGTTTTCGTCGAAGTTCTTGAATCGAATGCTCGCGCCGTGACAGCAGCTTAACGGCAACCTGGTAGGCGTCTCGACTCTCCTCAGCCCCTTTCATGCCTATTGATCGGACTATCCGACGTTTTCTATGCTCGCTACATCAGCGTTATCGTCCAAGGCAGCGTCCGCTCCTTCATCCTCTTCCGACTCGACATTGATTTCCGTATCTTGTGGGAGCAGCTGCTCGGCGATCCGCTGTTCAATTTCTCGACAAGCGTCTGGATTCTCGGCGAGCCACTCGGCCGCATTCTTTCGACCTTGCCCAATACGATCTCCGCTGTATGAATACCAAGCCCCCGATTTTTCCAAAATCCCCTGTTCGACACCGATCTCTATGATCTCACCTTCACGAAAAATGCCTTTACCGTAAAGAATCTGGAACTCCGCTTGGCGAAAGGGCGGTGCTACCTTGTTTTTAAGTACCTTAACCCGAGTTTCGTTACCTATGACCTCGTCACCGTCCTTAACCGCCCCGATTCGGCGAATATCCAAACGTACAGAAGAATAGAATTTAAGCGCGTTACCTCCAGTCGTGGTCTCAGGTGATCCAAACATAACCCCAATTTTCATACGAATTTGGTTGATAAATATCACCAACGTATTGGAATTCTTGATATTCGCCGTCATTTTTCGCAGCGCTTGGCTCATCAGGCGCGCCTGAAGACCAACGTGAGAATCTCCCATCTCTCCTTCAATTTCCGCCTTGGGTGTTAACGCCGCAACCGAGTCAATAACCACCACGTCGACAGCGCCCGATCTAACCACCATGTCGCAGATCTCAAGCGCTTGTTCCCCGGTATCTGGTTGGGAAACCAATAGATCGTCAGTGTTGACACCAAGCGCTTCGGCATAAATGGGGTCTAAACAGTGCTCTGCATCGATGAACGCGCAGGTCCCACCTGCTTTCTGAGCTTCTGCAATGACCTGAAGTGTCAGGGTTGTTTTGCCCGACGACTCTGGGCCATATATTTCCACCACTCTGCCCCTAGGCAGCCCCCCAATTCCCAACGCAATATCCAAACCCAAGGACCCCGTCGATATGGATGGCACTGCCGCCCGTTCATGATCGCCAAGCCGCATCATCGAACCTTTGCCGAACTGGCGTTCAATTTGCGACAGGGCCGCCGATAACGCACGGTCTTTATCTGAGTCAGCCATCATAATCTCCAGCGTGTTCAGAGTACTGTATATATAATCAGTACTATGCGCAACATGAAATGCGTCAATTGCAAATCGGATTTCAACGTTTTCAATATCTGTCGTAGGCTAGTCATCAATGAATTTGTCTGCTCACACGCCGATGATGCAGCAGTATCTGGGGATCAAAGCTGACCACCCCAATGCCCTGTTGTTCTATCGCATGGGCGACTTCTATGAACTCTTTTTCGACGACGCAAAAAGAGCGTCCGAACTCTTAGACATTACGCTTACCACACGAGGCCAATCGGCGGGACAGCCTATTCCCATGTGTGGCGTGCCGTTTCATGCTGTCGATTCTTACCTTGCCAAGTTAACAGCTAGTGGAAAGTCGATCGCGATTTGTGAACAAATCGGCGATCCGGCGTCTAGTCGCGGTCCGGTCGAACGAAAAGTACAACGTATCGTTACGCCAGGAACCTTGATCGAAGACGTGCTCATTGACGACAACCGCGAGAGCATCCTCATGGCCCTCGTTCCGTCTATCGGCAGTGATCTCCCCACAGGCGTTGCCTGGCTGAACTTATCTACCAGCGAGTATCGAATCGCAGAACCCAATTCTGCTGGCGACCTCAGCATCCTACTTGAGCGCGTCCGACCATCCGAAATTCTTCTTCCCGAAGGGCACGACATCGATGCGCCAGGCGCAACCCTAACGTCACTCGAACCCGAGCGTTTCGACAGCAATCTCGGTCACCAAGCGCTGCTCGATCAGTTTTCCGTGTCTAGTCTCGACGGGTTTGGTATCGCCGGTTGCACGGTTGGTCTGGGCGCGGCTGCGGCCGTACTCCGGTACGCTCAGGAAGCCCTGTGTCAATCGCTGCCTTTTCTAACCAGTGTCAGCCTTCACACCGACGATCGCGTCATCATTATTGACGGACAAACCCGACGCAATCTAGAAATCGACGTCAGACTTGATGGAAGCGGGACGAACAACACGCTATTCGGAGTCATTAATCGTTGCACTACGCCAATGGGATCTAGGCTACTGCGGGAATGGTTGCATGGACCCCTCACCGACCAAATTGAAGTCGGACATCGCCACGATGTAATCGAAGCAATGCTGGAAATGAGATCGAGCGAAGAATTTGACGCGTATCTACGTCCCGTCGGCGATATGCAACGCATCATCACACGTACCGCGCTAGGTACCGCTAGTCCAAGAGACCTGGCGAGATTGCGCGACGGCCTAGCGTCACTCCCCGACCTCAAGAGTTTGGTGAAAGCACTTCAAGTCCCAGCGATACAACGTACGTTCAAATGCCTGCCAGATGAAACTAACTGGCAAACACGCCTGACGAACACGCTAATCGAAACGCCGCCAGCAACGATTCGCGACGGGGGATGTATTGCACGTGGCTTCGATGAACATCTCGATCAACTGCGAGATCTGTCCGAAAACGCAACAGGTTATCTCGAAGAACTTGAAATTCGAGAGCGCGAACGCACGGGAATTAATACCCTTAGAGTCGGTTACAACCGTGTCCACGGCTACTACATTGAAACCAGCCGCTCAGTTACCGGAGATCTGCCCGCCGAGTACGTTCGCCGACAAACCTTGAAAAATGCCGAGCGGTACATCACCCCAGAACTCAAAACCTTTGAGGACGAAGTGCTCACAAGTAAGGCACGCGCGTTGCAACAAGAAAAGCGCGTATACCAGGAACTCGTCGAATTTCTTCAAACAGATATCGAGGGCTTACGGCTTATTGCCGAAACGGTTGCCCGGCTCGACGTGCTACAAGCGCTCGCGAACGTTGCTGGTATTTTCGGTTTAACTCGCCCTCAGTTTAGCGATACACCTTGTATCGAAATACAAGATGGACGCCACCCCGTCCTTGCGACAAGTACCAATACTTTCGTTCCGAACTCGATCGAACTTGATGAGAGCCGGCACATGCTCGTCATCACTGGACCTAATATGGGCGGCAAGTCGACCTATATGCGACAAACCGCGTTGATCATCCTGATGGCGTATTCAGGGTGTTTTGTGCCGTCAAGCTTTACCCGGTTAGGACCGATAGATCGAATTTTTACTCGTATTGGAGCCTCGGACGATCTTGCCGGTGGACGCTCAACGTTTATGGTGGAGATGACTGAGGCCGCCAACATACTCCACAACGCCACCGACCAAAGCTTGGTGTTGCTCGATGAAATCGGTCGAGGAACCAGCACGTTTGATGGGCTTGCGCTGGCTTGGGCGATCGCCGTGGAGATCGGTTCACAGATTCGATCCTTTGCCCTCTTTGCTACCCATTATTTTGAATTAACAGCGCTACCCGACGAATTGCCTGGAATTGCCAATGTCCACCTTGACGCTGTCGAACATGGCGGGGACGTCGTCTTTCTGCATGCAGTACGTGAGGGTCCGGCGTCTCAGAGTTACGGTTTGCAGGTCGCCAAACTCGCCGGCATCCCGGAAGCGGTATTGGCGAACGCGAGGGAGCGGCTCCATTCCCTTGAAACCACCGCCGCCACTTCAGCCGACGAGCAAGGCGATCTTTTCGCTCGAACTTCGAATCCCCCTGCGTCGAAGGATCCAATCATCGAGCGTATCCAGTCAATCGATGCAAATAATTACTCACCGTTGGAGGCACTGGAATTACTGTACGAGCTTGTCAGGGACGCCAACTCCGCAAAAGATTGATCCAACGCGCTCAATAGTTAGAATACGCCGCTCGTCTATACCAACGAGCGCCCTATAGCACTGCAATGGAACTGAATTTATGACCTTCATCATTGGCGAGGCATGTATCAAGTGCAAACTCACAGATTGTGTAGAGGTATGTCCAGTCGACTGTTTCTATGAAGGACCTAACATGCTGGTCATTCATCCGGACGAATGCATCGACTGTGCCTTGTGTGAGCCGGAATGCCCCGTCGACGCAATATTCTCAGAAGACGAAGTCCCCGACGATCAACAAGACTTCATGGAAATTAACGCCGAAATGGCCGATATCTGGCCAAACATCAGTGAGGCAAAGGAGGCTCCCGACGACGAAGCCGATTGGCGTGAAGTCGCGAATAAACGTCAATACCTCGAGCGTTAACTACCAACGAGCGTTATAACGAACTCGTCCAACGACTCTTCGCGATTACATATGTTAGACGTGATTCGACTCAGCATAGATCACTTAGCTGACACAAGTTGGTTAGGATTTACCGGTTTGCCTTCCCGGCGTACCTCAAAGTGAAATTTTCCACCGTTATTGGCCGAACTTAAGACTCGCGCAATTCCTTTATCCGCGCTGACTGCGTCACCCTCCGCAACTAAGTAGTCTGTATTCATCCCATAGGCTGAAAGATAGCTCGCGTCGTGCTTGACGATCACCAAATTGCGGAAACCACCCAACCCCGGGCCCGTATATACCACCAAGCCGGCCGCCGCCACATGGATCGTCTGACCGCGAGTAAGAACAAAATCAACGCCTTTGTTATCCGATCCAAAAGGCCGCGTCACGACGGCTTCCACGGGCCAGCGCCATGCTCCGGTATACCTTTGAACGAAAGTTTCAGAAGAATCCCTAGCTTTAGTCTCAGGCGTACCGACGTATTTCTTGTCTTTCGTACTCGGTTTTTTGTTGCTAACGCGACGGTTTTGTGACCGGAGAGAAAGGCGCCATCCCGGTTGAATTAAGTATGGCGGATCAATTCCATTAAATTCGGCCAAGCGTTCTACTTGCGTATCGAAACGCCAAGCTATCGAATACAGAGAATCGCCAGGCGCCACCTCATAATAATTCGCGTCTTGAGATCCGATGGCAGAGCGTTCGACCACAACGGCTCTTGACTCGGTGGTACAACCACTAAGGAAGACCAGACCATAAGACAGCAGCAACGTTTTAGTCGACACGCCGACTTACGAATACGAGCATAAAGATGATCGCCATCCCGAACGCCATCAGGACCACAACTCCAATCCAGTGAGAGCCCATCGGGTAATCCGTTGGCCACAGAAGATCTGTGCCCGCGCGCCACGGCCAAAGGACCAGGAGAGATCCGGCCATGAGACCAGTGAGGAACCCCAGTATTCCATCGCGGTAATGGCGAAAGACGTACCGTATAACCCGCGCGAACGCGACCAGACCCACGACCAAACCAAGCGCGAAAGTCAGTAATGGGATCAATTCCATCGTAGTGAGTGCCTTCAGCATCGGCCCATAGAGGCCCAAGATGACCAGCACGAGGCTCCCCGAAATTCCTGGCAGCATCCATGCAGCCACCGCGAACACGCCGCCAATAAACACTAAGGGTAGCCAAGGTTCGGTCGTCTGCACTGGAAGGAACAGAAATGTCGCCCCAACAAAAAAACCACAAACGCCGGCAACGGCAAGAATTCGCCGCGGCACGCTGGACCCAATTCGAATAACCGCTGCGGCCACAAGACCAAAGAAGAATCCCCACACGTAAAGCGGTTGCGTGTCGAGAAGAAACCGAATCACATTGGCAAGTAACAAGTAGCTAAGCGCCATGCCCGCCAATAAAACACACAAAAATCCAACGTCGTGATGCGCATAAAACACGCGCCAACCCTTGCGATAAAGCATCGCTGAAGACCCCCCAGAAAAGGACGCCAGCGAGTTGATCATCCGATCATAAATCCCAGTAATCAGTGCAATCGTGCTCCCCGAAATCCCCGGGACGATCTCCGCAATGCCCATCGCCATACCACGAGCCAATATGCCCAGCATTTGAACGTTAAATAGTTTGTTCACCGAACGATGCCCCCCACCAACGGGACGAAGCGCACGTAGTCGGCCGTTTCCTGCTGCCACGCATCCCCCATTCGATCGATCACTTTTAACTCTTGCACGTCGCCATCGCCCACGGGTATGACCATTCGTCCGCCTTCCGCAAGTTGTTCCAGCAGTGCATCGGGTAACCCACGCGATGCCGCGGTCACAAGAATCGCATCGAAAGGTCCTTCATCAGACCAACCCAAATTACCATCATCATGTTTCTGTCGGACGTTCGTCACATTCAACAAGTGGAACTTTTCCCTAGCGCGATCAGCTAGTCCGCTGATCCGTTCAACGGTATAAACCGTTTCCACGAGTTCGGAAAGAATCGACGTTTGATAGCCGGAGCCAGTACCGATTTCGAGTACGCGGCCCGGATTGGCCTCCAGAAGTAGCTGTGTCATTAGGCCGACAACAAGCGGCTGAGAAATCGTCTGGTTAAAGCCAATCGGAAGCGCAGAATCCTCGTAAGCCCTGTGTGCGAGTGCTTCATCTACGAACACGTGCCGCGGAATGCTATCCATTGCGGCTAGTACACGAGTATTTGAGACGCCATTTTTCTCGAGGCGGTCAACGAATCGGCGCCGGGTCCGCTCCGACGTCATCCCTATCCCCTGTACGTTCTTAGGCGCCACTATGTATCACCTCGAGATCAGTTCCTTCGCGAAGAACGGTACTCTCGACCAACGTGCATGAGTGCTCTCGAAGAGGTTTGGCCTCAGCACTTACTTGCCGCTTTCTGGCTCGACCACTAGATAGAACGTCTCGCCTTCGACAACCATGCCTAGATCCGAACGAGCATGCGCTTCAACAGCCTCGAAACCTTCCTGAAACTCTTCAACTTCGGCCCGAAGGATACGATTACGCTCGCGAAGGTGACCATTGAGTTGAGCTTGCTGTTCAACCTGATCGGCGAGCATCTGGACTTCAAAGTATCCGCTCTTGCCAAACCAATAGTTGTACTGGAGGGCCAAAAAGAGAACAGCGCTGACGATGGCAAAGAAACGCACCTAAGTGGTTTCCATGCCTCGGAATTCGGCCACGCCTAAATAGCGACTGTCGTTGAGAGACGACTCGATACGTAACAACCGGTTGTACTTCGCCACACGTTCGGAGCGAGATAAAGATCCCGCCTTGATCTGGCCTGCGCCCGTTGCAACCGCTAAATCCGCAATGAATGTATCTTCGGTCTCACCCGAGCGATGCGAAACAACCACTGAATACCCATTGTCATGCGCCATTCGGATCGCCGAGAGCGTCTCCGAAAGAGTGCCTATTTGATTCAATTTAATGAGGATCGCGTTGGCAATTCCTTCGCTGATACCCCGCGCCAAGATCTCCGTGTTGGTGACAAAGAGGTCATCGCCAACTAACTGAATCCGATCGCCGAGGCAATCTGTCAACAAACGCCAGCCGTGCCAATCATTTTCATCCATACCGTCCTCAATGGAAGCAATTGGGAATCGATTGGCGAGATCTTCCAGGTACTTACAGAAATTCTCGCTGGTAAAACTGTGGCCATCACCCACGAGGTGATAAGACCCATCCCGAAAGAATTCACTGGCGGCACAATCGACTGCTAGTAACACATCTTTCCCAACTCGATATCCCGAGTTGGCGACCGCCTCCTCGATTAATTCCAACCCCGCAATATTTGACTCCAAATCCGGCGCGAACCCGCCCTCGTCTCCAACGCTCGTAACAAATCCTCTTTCCGCAAGTAGACTTTTCAACGCATTAAATATTTCGACTCCTGCCTGAAGCGCGTCGCGAAACGTCGGCATCGATACCGGTTGGATCATGAATTCTTGTATATCAACGTTATTGTCCGCGTGTGCCCCTCCGTTGAGTATGTTCATCATCGGTACTGGCATACGTACGTCTGCCGGACCATACAAGTCCGCAAGATGTTGGTGTAATTCGAGATTACGGGAACAAGCTGCCGCTCGAGCGACAGCGAGCGACACACCGAGAATCGCGTTCGCTCCAATCCGTCCTTTATTTTCAGTTCCATCCAGCTCGATCATTACGCTGTCGATCCGCGCCTGATCATCCGCGTCGAGACCTAAGAGCACTGCTGAAATTTCCCGTTCTACCCCTTCCACAGCTTGAAGTACGCCCCGACCTCCCAATCGGTCCATATCACGGTCCCGAAGCTCAAGAGCCTCACGGGATCCTGTCGAGGCTCCTGAAGGCACCATCGAGTAACCGGAAATGCCGTTGTCGAGTGTCACATCCACCGCGACGGTGGGACTACCGCGCGAGTCAAATACCTCCCAAGCACTGATCCCGCTGATCCGGCTCATGAAATCTGCTGTTCTATGTATCCGTGCGACTTGATGACCGAGTCTATTTCTCGAAGTTCTTCGAGCAATGGCTTCATGAGTTCTAGCGGCCAAGAGTTGGGTCCGTCTGAAAGGGCTTCATCCGGTCGTGGATGCGTCTCCATAAATAACCCTGAAATCCCGGCTCCAATGGCAGCGCGAGCTAATACGGGTACCATTTCACGCTGACCTCCGGACTTATTCCCAAGACCACCAGGCATCTGCACCGAATGCGTTGCATCGAAGACGACTGGACAACCGGTTTGTCTCATCAGGGCGAGCGAACGCATATCGGACACCAGATTGTTGTACCCGAAGCTGGCGCCGCGCTCGCACACCATAACCTGCTGGTTTCCACCCGCTTTCGCTTTGTTTACAACGTGGCACATATCGAGCGGTGCCAGGAACTGGCCCTTCTTGATATTCACAGGTAAACCCTGAGCGCATACGTTCTGTATGAAATCGGTTTGCCTACAGAGAAAAGCGGGTGTCTGAAGGACAGATACAACGCTACCCACCTCGTCTAGAGGCGTATCCTCATGGACGTCGGTAAGTACTGGAACCTCAATTTCATCCCGCACTCTTTGAAGAATGCGCAATCCCTCTTCGAGACCGGGGCCCCTATAACTTTCATGGGAAGAACGATTGGCTTTATCGAAAGAGCTTTTATATATGAACGGTATCCCGAGCGAGCTGGCGGTCTCCTGAAGCTGCTCGGCTGTTTCTAGAGCAGTGGCTTCGTTTTCGATGACACATGGACCAGCAATGAGGAAGAAAGGATCATTATTGCTCACATTAAATGAACAAAGTTCCATACACAGACCTTCGGCGTTTTATCCGGTTTCGGACAAAGGGTTAACTCGCGGCAGCTTCGATTGAGACTTTATCATCAGCGTGTTCCGCGTGCTGATTTGCGGCTTCAATAAATCCACGAAATAAAGGATGGCAATCCCTTGGTGACGAGTTGAACTCAGGGTGGAACTGGCACGCGACAAACCACCCGTGTCCTGGAATCTCTATCATTTCCACAAGATCATCCACGTGACTGCGACCAACGACCGACATTCCCGAAGATTCAAGACGATCGACGTAATCGTTGTTGACCTCGTAACGATGTCGATGACGCTCGTGAACAATGTCTTCGCCATAAATCTCCCGAGCAATCGATCCATCTTTAAGTGCACAAGCCTGTTCACCCAAACGCATCGTCCCGCCTAAATCGTCGTCCACGTTTCTACGTTCAACAACCCCTTGTTTGTCCCGCCACTCCGTTACCAAACCGATGACGGGATTCTTTGTATTCGGATCAATCTCAGTAGAGTGTGCACCCTTTAGGCCCAATACGTTGCGGGAAAATTCGATGATTGCCGCATGGAGGCCGTAACAAATCCCGAGGTATGGCACGTTGTGTTCGCGTGCATACCCTGCCGCTCGAATCTTGCCTTCGAAGCCTCGTTGTCCAAATCCTCCTGGAACTAATATGGCATGGACATCTTCTAACACCTGAGTACCGTTGGTCTCAATTTCTTCAGCATCAATGTATCGAATATGTACATCGGTCCGGGTCCCTATTCCCGCATGCGAAATAGCTTCTATCAGAGACTTGTACGCGTCCAACAAGTCTAGATATTTTCCGACAATAGCGATTTCGACCGACCGCCGAGGATGGATAAGCGCATCGACCACATCGTGCCACTCAGCCAAGTCAGCGGCAGGACAATCGAGCCCCAACTTTTCAACCACGATGTCATCCAGTTGTTGATCGTTCAAAATCAGTGGGACTTGGTAAATGGTCTCGGCATTTTGCAGCGAAATCACAGCCCGTTCTTCAACATTCGTGAATAGCGCGATCTTCCCTCGGGCGGATTTCGGCACCGCTCTGTCCTCACATCGACAAATCAAGACGTCTGGTTGCAGACCAATGGAACGCAACTCTTTTACCGAATGCTGAGTAGGTTTGGTCTTTATTTCTCCAGAAGACACGACATAAGGAACCAACGTCAGATGGATAAACAGTGCATGTTGGGCCCCCACTTCGAGACGGAGTTGTCTTATCGCCTCTAGAAAGGGTTGTGACTCTATGTCGCCCACGGTACCACCCGTTTCGACAATAATAACGTCGTACCCTTCTGCTACGGCGAGAATTCGGTTTTTGATCTCATCTGTGATATGCGGAATGACTTGTACCGTGCCACCTAAATAGTCGCCTCGGCGTTCCTTCTTTAGAACTTCAGCGTAAACACTACCCGTCGTGAAATTGTTGCGCTGACTCATTCGGCCACGAATGAACCTTTCGTAATGTCCAAGATCCAGATCCGTTTCCGCGCCATCCGCAGTGACGTATACCTCGCCATGCTGGAACGGGCTCATAGTTCCCGGATCCACGTTAATGTATGGATCCATCTTGAGAATATTAACTTTGAGAGATCTTGCCTCGAGGATCGCAGCGAGAGACGCGGTCACTATGCCCTTGCCTAATGAAGAGACCACGCCCCCAGTCACAAATATGTATCGCGTCATCTAGCGCCCATCAGACGGGTCGGTACTCCCAGAACGCTTCCCCGAGATGGTTCAACACAATAGCAAAAGGGTCACTTGACCTCAATCAAGCAATGCCATTCCGGCCACCATCCCGCCGCAACTCTCACATTATCTGCTAATGCGAGTCCAGGTATGGCGACGAGATTTCGGCCATCGAATAACAGCGGCAAACTTTCGCGCAACCAAGGAGCAACGCCACGAGACCGATATAGCTCTGCCAGCGAACGATTTTTTCCTCCGAAGCTTATTCGTTCTCCGCCCTGTCTAGCTCGCAAGCTAAGACCATGATCTAAGGCGATCCCATTTTCTTGTCGAACCCACGTTAAGGTGCCATTGGAATCAGCCCACTCCTTGCCAACACGAATCACAGTGTTGTCCGGACGTTGGTATTCGCGAACAACATGAAGCCTTCGTTGATATGCGCGAATCGAATACCCGTTTCCAATTCGAACGTGGACTGTACGGGACCTTGGGTCCTCGATTTGTCGAAGTACCTCGTGAAGCTGTCCTTTAGTCGGTGTAACTCCGTACGCCCATAACCATCCGCGAAGCGTCCTTGCATCTAACCCCATTCCATCTAGATCTAACGGCTTTGCTTGTCGCGAAGGCAATTCAGGCCAGTCCAGCCGTGCTAGATGGTGGGCGGCATCGTTAAACCGCGAGCCCACCATGGGTAAAAGTTTGTGTCGAATCCAATTGCGGTCATAGGCCTCGTTCAAATTACTGTCATCCTCAATCCACGAAAGGTGCCGTTCTCGTGCAAATAACTCCAACTCTTTACGTTCTAGATCAAGGAACGGCCTTACCACGATACCTTCTCCGAGCGACCTATTGGCTGGAATTCCAATCGGGCTACGACCCGTCAACAATTGCCAGAGACGAGTTTCGGCAACATCGTCCGCATGGTGTGCTGTGGCGAGCACGTCCCGCTCCCTGATCAATCGACTCCAAATCCCATATCGCGCGCGACGACCAGCAAGCTCTTCATTTCCTACCTCAAGCTCAGCGTGAAAAACCTTAATCGGAAGACCCATTTCGGACGCAACTTTCTCGCACTGAGACTGCCAATCGGCCGCGTTTGCGTTCAGCCCATGGTTCACGTGAACGGCCTTACATCCCGTCGGCCCAACAACTTCCCTAGCCGCCTCCAACAACACCGTGGAATCGAGACCTCCAGAGTACGCGACCCAAAAGCAACCACCCGATCGCGTATCCGCCAGAGCAGCTGCTTCGGCGACCGAGGCATAGACTGAAAGCTTAGGCTTGGACACGAAGATCTAGACCGCGGCCCCGCGGACTGCAGAAGAACCAGTACGCATAATATTTGGCATAAAAAGGTTAAGTGGAATACCGAAAGCAGACCGCGGTTGCACCGAATTCCTCCCGCAACGAAGCGAGCAATTGATCAGATGGTTGAACCCGCCAGTCCTCTCCTAGTACCACTCGTCCGGTTGCTTCTTCATTCCGGTATGCAATCGTGACCTCGCAACTTCGCGGCGAATCAAGCTGCGCACGGTAAACCTCTAGTTTTTCTCGTAGTCTATTAGGGAAGTCGCCAGCCATCTCCTGTTCACACGTCGAGATCTCAATTTGACCGCGGAATCTTGTGCGAGCCTCCTCCACGGTGTAAACGGCTTCGGCACGGATCTTAAGATCACCAGAATACTCATCCGGTTGAACTGTTCCTTCGACGATAAGAACCGCATCCTTAGTTAGCTTCGAATGGTGCTCAGTATACGTGTCACCGAAAACGCTGACTTCGACCCGACCGCTTTGATCATCCAAAACAACGAAGGCCATACCTTCTCCACGTTTACTGCGCCTCGATCGATTCGAAACGACGAGCCCCGCAATAGTTTGTACACCCTGCCCCGCTCGCAAAGTAGCAATTTTCGTTGGACAAAATGTACGAATTTCATCGATGTAATCGTCTATTGGGTGTCCAGTCAGATAGAGTCCCAAGGTCTCTTTTTCTCCCTCTAGTCTTGCCCGCGTATCCATCGCCCGCACACGCCGCGACGGCATGTCCGCAGAAGGGGCATCCACTCCACCGAACATGTCCTGCATACCAAAGGAACGGTCTCTAGCGCTCTGTTCTGCTCCCTGTATCGACTCATGCATTCCACTCAACAATTCAGCCCGAATTTGATCAAATCCGGTTTTTGAAGGCGCGAGGCCGTCCATGGAGCCAGAACGAACTAATGCCTCGATAACTTTCTTGTTGGCTCGTCGCAGGTCAACCCGATTGCAAAAGTCTTGTAGGTCGACGAAATTGCTTCGTTTTCGTTCGCTGGTGATAGCTGCGACCGGACCCTCCCCGATACCTCGCACGGCACCTAGCCCGTACACGATCGACCCTTCGAAGGCCGTAAATTTGAAATCACTTTGATTCACGTCGGGAGGACTAACGCGGATTCCCATCCGCGACGTCTCGTCGACGAGCGTTACCACCTTATCGATATTCTGCATATCTGCTGATAGAGCGGCCGCCATGAACTCCGCCGGGTAGTGCGTTTTAAGCCAAGCGGTTTGAAATGAAAGCATGGCATAAGCAGCTGAATGGGCTTTGTTGAACGCATAGCCCGCGAACTTCTCCATTTGATCAAAAATGGTATTTGCCACGGCTTTATCCACTTCATTCGCTGCGGTACCGTCCAGAAAAGCGGCACGTAAGTTCGCCATTTCTTCGGGGATTTTTTTACCCATCGCTTTACGCAGCAGATCGGCCTGGCCAAGGCTAAAGCCTGCCAGCTCTTGTGAAACACTCATAACGTCTTCTTGATAAAGCATGACGCCATAGGTGGTGCTCAAAACAGATTCCAAACAAGGGTGGGGATAGTTGACGGGGGTTCTCCCGTGCTTTCGGGAAATGTAGTCATCAACGGCGCCGGACTGCAGCGGCCCAGGTCGGAACAACGCTACGAGCGCAATCACATCATTAATGTTGTCGGGTAAAAGTCGACGGATTAGATCCTTCATCCCCTCTGACTCGAGTTGGAAGATCGCCGTCGTTTCCGCGGATCGTAAGAACTCGTAGGTAGGCTCGTCGTCCAGCGGTATCGACCGAATATCGATCGGTTCGTCACCACACTGCAACCGGGCCTGGTTAATATCAGTTACCGCCCAATCAATTATCGTTAACGTTTTCAGTCCTAGAAAATCAAATTTGACCAGCCCCACTTCTTCGACGTCGTCTTTATCGAATTGTGAAACCGTCGCCGCCCCCAACGTTTCTGTGAAGAGTGGAACGTAGGCTTCAAGGTCGGAAGGAGCAATAACGACGCCCCCGGCGTGTCTGCCCACGTTACGTACAAGTCCTTCCAACGGGTACGCCATGTCCATGATTTCGGCTACGTCATCATTTTCGTCGATTAATTCCCGAAGCTCGTCTTCTTGTGCCACTGCCTTGGTGAGCGTCATACCAACTTCAAACGGGATCATTTTCGACAGTCGATCGGCGAGCCCGTAGGGCTTTCCTTGGACCCGAGCAACATCCCTTACTACAGCCTTGGCGGCCATAGTGCCAAAGGTTGCTATTTGACTAACCGCCTCGTCCCCGTACAACTCGGCAACGTGGCTGATTACTTCATCGCGCCGCTCCATGCAAAAATCAATATCGAGATCCGGCATCGAAACACGTTCGGGATTCAACAATCGTTCAAATAGGAGGTCATATCGCAAAGGATCAAGGTCAGTGATGCCCAAGCAGTACGACACCAACGATGCGGCACCCGAACCTCGACCAGGGCCAACCGGAATTTTGCGTTCTTTCGCCCAGTTCACGAACTCCATTACGATCAGGAAATAGCCGGCAAACCCCATTTTGTTGATAACACCAAGTTCGTAATCTAAGCGGGCGAAGTATTCCGTGCGATCGATCTCATCCGACAGGGAATTTGCGTGCCGAAAGTAATTCTCAAGCGCTTCATGAGCCGTCGAGGTCAATAGTTTTTCGAGCGTTGTCTCTTCTGGCACCGGGTAAATCGGCAGGTGATATGTATCGAGATCAAGCAGTAAATTACAGCGGCGACTTATTTCATAGGCGTTTTCGATTGCTTCAGGAATATCGGCAAACAACGCGACCATCTCGTCGGTCGACCGCAGGTATTGTTGATCCGTAAAACGTCGTTCTCGACGCGGATCATTGAGCGTTCGACCTTCCTGGATACACACGCGTGCTTCATGAGCTTCAAAATCTTGAGAATCTAGAAAGCGAACGTCATTCGTCGCCACCACGGGGATCCGGCTTGACTCAGCTAACGCGACCGCGGCGCGAATATACTCGTCTTCGTCGCGCCGACCAGTTCTTGACAACTCAATGTAGTAACGGTTCGTAAATACGTTTCTCCAATGTTCTGCTCGACTAGAAGCCTCAGAGATTTCATTATTTATAAGAGCCACACCAACATCGCCACCACGACCGCCGGAAAGGAGAATCAGACCTTCGTTCAACTCTTCTAGCCATTCCTTCAGATACGTCCCGCGATCCTGCGACCGAATGTAGGAACGAGATACGAGTTTGAGAAGATTTTGATATCCCGTTTGATTAGCAGCTAAGACGATTAACCGGTAAGACCTCTCCTGCTCACGCATCTCTAATTCGAGTCCCACAATGGGTTTGACGCCGGCAATTCTGCACGCCTTGTAGAACTTCAACATGCCGAAAAGATTGCCTAGATCAGTTACCGCAACTGCTGGAAAACCCATTTTCTTGGCACGTTCAGTGAGGGCTTCAATACGAACAAGCCCATCGACAACCGAGAATTCGGTATGCAGAGAGAGGTGAACAAATGCCGCCATTTCTATCGCCTTCGGATTACCTCGTTAGCCGCCAAAAGATCCCGGACGGGCGCAAAGGTCTTTCGGTGTATTTTACTTGGGCCGTATTGTTTCAATGCGATCAAATGCTCGCGTGTTCCGTATCCTTTGTGCTGATCGAAACCGTATTCCGGATACTTGCTAGACGCAGTTACCATTACTTCGTCACGAGCAACCTTGGCTAGGATAGACGCAGCACTAATTGCCGCGACCTTTGTATCGCCACGAACGATAGTGTTTGTTGGACAGCCGAACCCTGGGTCTACGTTGCCGTCAACCAGGGCCATTTCTATCGATATACCTAGGTTAGCCACAGCACGGCGCATTGCTAGCAACGTAGCCTGCAATATGTTCAATCGGTCGATTTCTTCAACATTGGCGCAGCCTAACGCCCAACGGATCGAGCGCTCGTGAATGTCGCTTTTGAGGGCTACTCTAACGTCGTGTTTAAGCGTTTTCGAGTCGCCAAGCCCATTTATCGGTTTGTCCGGATCCAAAACCACGGCCGCCGCTACGACGGGCCCGGCGAGAGGACCTCGACCCGCTTCATCAATTCCAGCGGTTTTACTTGTAAGTGGATAAGACCCGTCCATTCCTACGCTTGTGTTCATATCTAATCTGAAACCAACGACATAACAGCTTCCGCCGCACGCTCCGATGCCCCACACCTTAGTTTTTCATGAATTTCTCTAAAGGCGCCTTCTGGCCCTTCATCCTTCTCAAATCGTTTCATCTCTTCGATCAAAGCATTCGCTAGGCGATCTGGTGTAGCGTCGTTTTGGAGTATCTCCGGCACGATTTTGTAACCGGCCAAAATATTCGGGAGCGCAACGAACTCCGACTGAATCAACCGCTTTGCGATCCAGTAACTGAGCCCTCCCAAACGATAACTTACTACCATAGGCCGACCTAAAAGCAACGCTTCTAAGGTGCTTGTTCCTGCCTTGGTGAGTACAACGTCGGACGCAGCAATGGTGTGCTTCGAATTGCCGTTGATTAGTCGTACTTCTGTCAGGTTCCTTTTCGCAACGATTTCTGTCAAAAGAGACCGTATTTTTTCGTTCACACACGGGATGACGAGGACCGCCGACCGATAGAGCTGACCTCCAACATTGACTCTAGCAACTGCCTGCTCGGCTGCCTGGATAAATAAGTCGCCGAGAAGACGGACTTCTGAAAGACGACTGCCAGGCAACAAACCCACCACAAGCGCATCAGCAGGTATTCCAAGGTCCGCGCGCGCGCGCATACTTCTTTCGCCAGCTTCCTCACTGGGATCTATATCGTCGGCGAGAGGATGCCCGACAAATTCGGCTCGTACGCCCGAATCGCTATATAAGGGGGGCTCGAAAGGAAATAACGCCATCACCAAATCGGTGGAGCGACCGATCTTACGAATCCTACCCTTTCTCCATGCATACACTGCGGGACTGACATAGTGGGCCGTCGGCACACCCTTGCGCTTTAGCAGCCGTTCAAGCAACAGGTTAAACACGTTGAAGTCGATGCCCACAACAACATCCACTTTCCTGAAACATCGAAACAAGCGGCTGATGATGCGCACTAACGACGGTAGTCTCTTAAGCGGCTCTATAAATCCATTAACCGATAGCTCCTCGATCGCGGCGAGCGATTCAAGACCTTGGTCGATCATTTGATCCCCACCCACACCGATGAATCGAAGATTTGGGGCTCTCCTCGCCAGCGCGTTCATCAGTCCCGAGCCCAGAATATCCCCAGATTCTTCACCGGCTACGATGCCGATCGTAAAGCTTGGTTTTGCTATGTCTTGGTGGTCGATTCGCGCCATGGCTCGCGTCTAACTCATGTCCGATTTCACGGTCGGCCCACGGATCGACGCGGACCCAATCAAGTGTCCCCGTTTCGGGATACCGACACTAGATTTTGCGCTCGACGCACAACAATTCCGTTGTACACGCAAGTTCTTCATCGACATATGCGTTGCAATCGAACTTCATCATATTACGTCGGTGAGCCAGAATAGTGGCTTCAAGTGACAGTTGATCACCCGGCACCACGGGGCGCTTGAAACGAGTCTTATCGGTACCCGCCAAGTAGTGAACGTAACCTTCTGATGGTTTGTTGTCTCGGGTTTTAAACGCGAGAACTCCGGCTATCTGCGCCAGGGCTTCAACGAGCAGAACACCCGGCATGATAGGGTGGTCGGGGAAATGGCCCTGAAAAAATGGGTCGCCGATACTGACGTTTTTATACCCTCGAATATCTTTTCCGGGTTGGATTTCTGTGACCCGATCAACAAGCAGAAACGGGTAACGGTGAGGGAGATATTCGAATATCTCGTCTATGTCCATAGTACTGTGAGTCAATTCGGAAACGTTCGAACCTTAATCGTTTTATCACCCCGGGTCTGTCTTTTTTTCGAGTCGGGTTAGCCGTTTGGCGAGTTGATCGATTTCACCAAACCGTAATGCGTTGCGCTTCCAACGAGCAGACTTATCATGCAGTACGCCCCCTGAGTACAACCCTGGCTCGTCAATCGAACGCGAGACATGGGTCATCGCACTAACCATTACTCCGTCTGTTAGATGGATAGGACTATCTCCTGCTATTCCAACTGCACCTCCTAACATGCAGTTACGCCCAATCACCGTACTGCCAACCATACCGACACAACCACAAATAACGCTGTGGTCTCCAATTTTACAGTTGTGACCAATCTGTACCTGGTTATCAATCTTAACGCCGTCCCCCACTAGCGTATCTTCGATTGTTCCTCTATCTATCGTCGTGCACGCACCTACACTCACGTCGTCTCCAAGACAAACACTTCCGATCTGTGCGATTGGCTGCAGACGACCCTCTGCGTCCGGCGCGAAACCAAATCCATCAGCACCTATAACTGCACCACTATGGATCATGCAGCGAACGCCCACGTGAACTCCGTGGTACAAAACCGCACGCGACATAATGACGGTATCGGTCCCGATCACGCACCCCTCTCCGATGTACGCGCCGGATCCGACTTCGACGCCGTCAGCGAGGATTGCACCTGACGCAACAGTAGCGAATGCTCCAATTCTGACGCCTTCTCCAAGGGTTGCGGAGCCGTCGACCGATGCAGGTTCTTGAATTCCAACAGGCAGCCTCGGACGGTTTTCAAATAGCATCGAAGCAACCGCGAACGCGTGGTAGGGACTTTCGACAACGAGCGCGTTGGTAGGACAATTCGCTAAATCGTTTGCCTCTAGGATGACGGCGGACGCCGACGTGTTAGCAAGGTACTGACGATACACACGGCTGGAGAGATGGGTGAGCTCACCTTGGGCAGCCGTCTCTATCGAACCAAGGCCGATAATTTCTGTGTCACCATCCCCTACAAGTTCCGCGTGAACGAGAGTCGCAATTTCAGCGAGCTTCACACGCGCAGTCCGGCCTCTTCCATTACTGTTTCTCGTTTAACTTCTCAGTAACTTTGCGAGTTATGTTGTGTTTCGCATTTGTGTAAAGGAGACCCGCCCTCGGCATAACGACGTCGTATCCTTCTACCTCGATTAGGTCCGTAAGCACGGCCTGAAGTTTCGGGGTCATTTCTCGCATGAGATCTTGTTGGAGCTCATTGCCTTTCTTCTGGTACTTCTGCAGTTCGAACTGAGCGTCAATATTGAGATCTTCGATCTCCTTCTGAATTTTCTGTTGCTCTCCAGCGGAGATAACTTCCGCATCCTTCGCTAATTGTTCCTGTAGCGCTTTGATTCGATCACTGAGGGATTGAATCTTCAGTTCATCGGCTTCAACCGCGGCTTGAATCGCTTCAATCTTTGCTTTGCCTTCTTCACTCTGAAGAATCGCCTGTTCTGCATTGATCACGGCAATCTTCAACTCGGCGTGAGAACTAGCCGATAAAAGCAAAACCGCAGGTAAAAGCCACTTTTTCGATTTCTTGCTCACCATATTTCTCCTTCTGGGTCTTTCGACCCTCAACAACAGCCCTGGACCCTCTAGACGCGGAGTATAGGCCTGAAAGTAACGGAATTAGAACGTTTTGCCGAGTTCGAATGAAAAACGCTCGACTTCATCGAACGGCCCGGTATTAAGCGGGAATGTCAGCGCAAACGACATCGGCCCCATTGCCGTAAGCCACGTTATCGCGAGTCCCGTGGAATAGCGTAATTCCTCCAATGACAAGTCGAAGCAATTGACTGTACCCGAGGGGCAATCCGTATTGAAGACGTTGCCAATGTCAACGAAAAAGAGGGAGCGTATTTGACCGATCTGCTCGACTAACGGTATCGGGAAAATCAATTCTCCGCTTAACTCGACTAGTGCGTTACCACCAAAGGGGTCGCCCCTTGCATCCCGATAATAGATCCCCTGGATCGGTTGCGTACGAGGACCAAGTGTACTGTTTTCGAATCCGCGCACCGAGCCAAATCCGCCTGCAAAGAAATGTTCATAAAATGGGTAGGTGTTCGTGGATCCGAATGCTGCTCCGTATCCCAGTTCGGCTCTTAGCCGCAGTGCCCATAATTGGGATTGCGGGACGAACGGTACCGGAAAATAAAAGTCGCCTTTGTAATTCACCCGGTAAAACTCAAGGTCACTACTCGGAATCGCGACCTCTAGGGATCCGATATGAGACTGTCCGCGCGTAGGAAACATCCCTCGATTCAAAGTTGAACTGCGCCATGAACTCTCTAGCTTGTAGTTTAGGAACTTGTTCCCTTCGGCATTGACGAAAGAAGAAATTTCTTGAGCCGCAAGAAATCCCGCGGTGATCTCGGTCTGCTCCACGGTAAGTGAGAACTGCAAGCGTTGGGTCTCACTCAGCGGGAATCCAAAATTAACACCACCCCCAAGCGAGTCGGTGGAAAAGCGCGCCAAATTACGAGCATCGTAATTTGTCTCTCGATAAGACAGATTATATCCGCGACTAATACTGTCCGCTGTAAAGTACGGATCAAAGAAATTGTAGTTGATCGACTTCATATACTTACTCCAACTCACTCCGAGACCAAAACTGTTACCAGTTCCACCGACATTTGTTTCCTGAAAACTAGCCCCGAGTATCAACCCAGAATATTCTGCATAACCCAACGTTCCCGAGAGGGCGCCCGTAGGCTGCTCCTTCACCGAAAACTCAACATCGATCTGATCGTCCCGGCCTGGGACCGCCGGGGTTTCGACATTCACTTCCTGAAAATAACCTAAGCGCTCCAAACGGATCTTAGAAAGGTCAATCGCCCGTGTTGATGCCCACGCTCCCTCTAACTGTCGCATCTCACGCCGTAATACTTGATCCTGCGTCGTCGCATTTCCAACGTAGGAAATCCGACGCACGTACGCTCGCTGACCTGTATTCACCATAAATTTCACGTCCACACTTCCGTCATCGTGGACTTCTGGAATTCCGGTTGCTTCGGCAAAGGTGTACCCCGAGTTGCCCAATACTCCCGTAATCCGTTCTTCGGTCGCAGTAACCCGTGCCCGCGAGAATATTTGCCCTGGCTGCACGACGAAAAGCGCCTCGAGCTGTTCCGGTTTGACCTCCCCGAGCTCCCCAACCAGGTCCACCTGGTTAACGGTGTATTTCGCGCCTTCCTCGACATTAATCGTTAAGTAGACCTGACGACGGTCGGGCGCTACGCTGACTTGTGTCGATGCCGCACGAAATTCGACATATCCCCGATCCTGGTAGTAAGACTCAAGCGCTTCTATATCCCCTTGAAGCTTTTCCCTGGAATACTTGTCCTTCCCACGTATAAACCCGAGTAGCGTCGGATGCTTAAGCTCAAGTTCGTCAAGTAATTCGTCTTGCTCAAATACAGTCGCCCCTACAATGTTAATGTGCCGGATGCCAGAACTCTTTCCTTCTTCAATATCGATTGAGATGGCGACACGGTTACGAGGCAGTTTGTCGACCTTCGTCTCGATTCCCGATCCATAGCGTCCCTGGGCGACGTATTGGCGCTCGAGTTCAATGGCAACTCGCTCAAGCGTCGACTGCTTGAATATTTCACCTTCCCGCAATCCTTGCTCAGCCAAACCTTCGTACAACGATTCGTCTTTAATCGCCTTATTGCCTTCGATCTGGATTACCTCAATCGCCGGCCGTTCTCGCAGGGTGACGATCAAGATGTCGCCATCACGCGCCATCGTGACGTCATCAAAGTAACCGGTACGAAATAAAACGCGAATGAGTTGGCGGATGGTTACGCTATCGATGGAATCTCCAACATTCACGGGTAATTCGTTAAAGACAGTACCCGCAGATACCCGTTGTAATCCCTGCAATCGGATATCCGACAGTTCAAAGCTCGCGATCTCGGACCGCAACGGTAATGTGACCAGCAAAAGGTATATGACGAGTAACGTCCGCATTGAATTAACCTAGCAGCCGTGCGAGATCGTTATAGAAGGCGAGCATGATCATACCCGCTACAGCGACGATGCCAATCTGCACACCCAGGGCCTGTACGCGCGCTGGAACCGGCTTTCCGATTACAACCTCAATCCCGTAAAACAGCACATGGCCACCGTCCAGTAACGGTATTGGAAGCAAGTTGATGATTCCCAAACTGATTGAGAGAAGTGCAAGGACGTTGAAAAAGTCCTCCCAGCCGGCTTGTGCCGAATCACCAGCCACTTTAGCAATCGTGATGGGCCCAGAAAGATTACGGGTCGACACAAGACCAACGACCATTTTTTTCAACAGCCCCAACGTTAACGTCGTCTTTGCGTGCACTTCCTGGATTCCTCGCCATGCCGCGTCGCCGACAGAAAACTGTATTTTCCGAGCGGGGATAGCAGGCGCTACGCCCGCAAACCCAATAACGCTCCCGTCAACGTCTTCTCGCTTCTCTGGCGTAACCGATAGGAAGATGTCTCCAGATTGCCGTCGAACCAACAGCACTAATTCCATCTCAGGCCCGCGCCGCACATGATCAACAAAATCCGTCCAACTCGTCACCTCGTCATCGTTGATCGATAGGATCCGGTCCCCTGACAATAATCCTCCCTTTTCGGCGGCACTACGCATCTCTACTCGCGCGATAACGGGTTCAAAGCTCATCGTCAGGCCAAGCGAATCCATCAAATTCGGTTCATCAACTCCGGCGTGCCAACGATCAATGGGCAACCAATAATCTGACCTGCTTCCGTGTCGAGTCGTGGTCACCTTGATCTTGCCCGAATCTCCCAGCCGCGCCGCTAATTGCATATTTACTTGGGACCAAGACGGCGTCGGTACGTCGTCAACTTGGACGATTTCCTCGCCACCGCGGATGCCTGCAAAGTGAGAGACCGTCCCTGAATCGGGTGCGCCCAGCACCGGTACGACCACCGTCGTGCCAACAGCAAAAAGTACCCAGTAGACCATCCAAGCAAACAAGAAATTTGCGACCGGACCACCCAACGCAATCGCAATTCGCCAACTGGCTGAAAGATTGGGGAATATTTTGGCCGGCTGAATAGAGTCCACCTCGCCGTCAGCCCCATCTTCGCGCATCTGGACGTAGCCACCTAACGGGATCATCGCTAATACAAAGTCAGTCCCCTTCGAATCGGTGAAAGTCAGAAGCGGACGACCAAATCCAATAGAAAAACGAAGTACATCGACGCCAGACATTCGTGCAACAAAGAAATGTCCGAATTCATGAACCGTCACCAAAATGCCGAGCGTCAGTAGCAAGTACAGTACGTATTGAAGAAATTCCATGCCGTTCGATCTGGAACCTTTTAACCGTCTTCAGGTTGCGCTGTTGCCCATCGGGGATTCCGAAAAAGGCAGCTCCGGATCAGGATCATAGCAGTACACGCTCACAACAGCATCGTCACGAGCGCATAAAGCGGCGCTGCAGCAAGTAGAGAATCAATTCGATCAAGAACCCCTCCATGTCCCGGAAGGATATTGCCCGAATCCTTTGCGTCGGAGATTCGTTTGACGACACTCTCGAAGAGATCTCCCACGACCGAAACAGCGACAACAAATACAGCCAAAGTTAACCACCCGAACATCCCAAATAGGCTGATAAGTCCGCTACTTATTACCACAATCTGCCCTATCAAAACCGCCAGGACTAATCCGCCCCACACACCTTCCCATGTTTTTCCCGGGCTGACATTGGGAAGCAGTTTCTTGCTGCCAAATCGGCGACCGGCGAAATAGGCTCCAGTATCCGCTGCCGCGATGACTACGATGAGCCAAAGAACCATCCAACGACCGTCCGGTTGCTGGCGAATCACGTTCACGGCGAGCCAAGCTCCCATGCACACGACCCAACCTAGAGATCCCATCACGACGGGTGCTCTAATAAGTGGTGAAAGTCGCGGAAAACTAAACACAGCCACAGCTGCAGCTGCCCATACCGCAGCGACCGCAATCACAATTCGAAACCAGATGTCCGGATTGAACCAGAAAAAAATCCCCACTAATGCACCAGAAAACGCGTAAACCACTCGAAATGGTGTGGGGATTCCCGACAGTCCAGCCCACTCGTATAACCCGAGACTAACGATCAGAAGAAAAAGTAGCGCTAGTTGCCAAGGTTCCAGAAAGACGATTGCAGCAACCACTGTGGGCCCTAGGACAAGACCCGTGATCACCCGGACCCTGAGCACTACGCGGTGCGCCTACCGAAGCGTCGTTGTCGCCCTTGATAGTCACTAAACGCCGATTCAAGAAGCATCTCGTCAAACTCTGGCCAATAAGCGTCAGTAAAGTACAACTCTGTGTACGCCAAATCCCATAACAAGAAGTTGCTAATACGGCGATCGCCACCAGTACGTATGCACAGATCCGGTTGCGGTAAATCCCGCATGGACAGGTAATTTTCGAACGTATCCTCGTCGACCGAACGAGGGTCAAGCTCACCTCGCTCGACTGCCATGGCCATTTCACGCGCGGCACGGGCAATGTCCCAACGACCACCGTAGTTGGCTGCAATCGTCAAATACAACCGATCATTTAACCGCGTTACTTGCTCAGCCCGAGCCATGAGCAACTGAATTTCTGCCGAGAATTTACTCCGATCACCGATGATGCGAAGTCGTACACCTTTGGCGTGTAACTCTTCAACATCATTCTCCAGCATACCGCGCATCAGTCGCATCAGCAGATCAATTTCTCTTTGCGGCCGATTCCAATTTTCTGTGCTGAACGCAAACAATGTGAGGTATTCGACCCCCAAATCGGCGCACAGCTCAGCAACATGTCTCACGTTTCGAGCACCGGCTTGATGTCCCGCGGCGCCCGGCAAAAACTTACGTTTCGCCCAACGATGATTTCCATCCATGATGATGGCCACGTGCCTTGGAACAAGGGCGGGGCTTTGCGTCAGGCTAATTTGAGGTTCGGACATAAGACCCCAAGTCTTAAAACCATGCATTCGCGTCGCGGCGCAACCCCTCGTCGGATCGGCCGCTCACAACGAAACGGGTTCGTTTCACCCTGGTATTATAGCCTGGCGAGCTATTTCATATGTGACGTAAATGTGCAACTCAACATCTTCTCGACGAAATGCGTCACTGACCGCCCACAGCCACGAAAATCGCGAATGCTGCATGGTGGAACTGGCTGCATACTTACGTGCTTAGCCAAAATCGCGCATACAGTTTGTTCATGCGAAGTTTAATCTTAATCGGCACTACCGCCATGATCGCGTTCTCCACTACGGAGGCCAACGCTGACCAGCCGCAAGTTATCTTGACGACTTCGGTTGGAACCATGATCGCGACATTGGACGAAGAACGCGCGCCGCATACCGTTGCCAACTTCCTAGAGCTAGTCGAAGCGGAGTTTTATGACGGGCTCATTTTTCACCGGGTCATAGCAGGATTCGTCATCCAGACGGGAGGTTACGATGTCCATATGGAACGTCGCGAAGGGCCCCGCAATATCCCCAACGAGTCCTTCAACGGCTTGATGAACCGGAAAGGAACCTTGTCGATGGCCCGCCTAGCGGACCCAGATTCAGCGAACAGTCAATTCTTTATTAATTTAGATGCGAATACGCACCTCGATGCTCTACCCGGAAAACCGGGGTACGCGGTATTCGGACACCTGGTGACCGGTACCGATGTCGCGGAAATAATCGAATTTGCCGAAACTGGGATTCGTCAGGGAATGGCCGGCGTGCCACTTGAACCCATATTGATTCTAACTGCCCGCCGCCGACGTGAAGAGTCGCGACCAGGCACCAGCACGTCGCAGCGTCTCTTACGCGATCTCTAGGCCTCGATATCGCGGCCTTGTTTGTCGACATCTTCTTCGATCGAAACGTCCTGCAACGCAAACTGCCTGAAGGATTCCTCCTCCCTAAGGTATGATCGCAACTTTTACGGATCACTCTCATGAAGGTCCTTGTCACCTCGGTCGCTGCGTCGCTCTTCTTCATTGGCGTCGCAACCCAAATTTACGACCAATTATTCCCTGAGAATTTGTGGTACCTGTTGGTATCGATGTCAATCGCTTCGATCTTTGCCTCATTAATCACCGTTCGTGTTGACGGACGCCTCACGAAGGAGCACTCGCGTTCCTCGAGGCCTAAAGCATCACCGCGGCGACGTCGTGGGGGCGGTGACCAGAGACGACCTGCACCATCCGACGCGCCACGCGAAGAAGGTGTCGTTAAATGGTTCAATCGTAGTAAAGGTTTCGGTTTCATCATTCGCGAAAATGGTGATGAGATATTTGTTCACCACCGGTCAGTTACGGCTCACGGGGACCACCGAGGTAACCTCCGAGATGGCCAACGAGTGGCTTTCACCGTGGTTGAGCGTTCCAAAGGTCAACAGGCCGAAGACGTAGATCCCATCTGAGTCCATGAACGTCCGCCAACTTCTCAACGACTGTCTGAGCGACGCATTCGAACGCGTGTGCAATGAATCAGCTCCCGCCTTGGTGTCGCCAGCTAGCCGTCCCGAATTTGGTGACTATCAGGCCAACGGCGCCATGGCCGTAGCCAAGCGTTTGAGAACCAATCCGCGGAAGCTGGCGGAAGACGTCATCAACGCCACCGATTTGACCGGAATCGTTGCGGAAACCGAGATTGCTGGCCCTGGGTTCATCAATCTCACGCTAAGTCAGGAATTTCTTACGGGAACCCTCGCGCGCGCGGATCTAGTGACGCACGTACCCCGTCCCGAGCGAATCGTCATCGATTATTCCTCTCCCAACCTGGCGAAAACCCTTCATGTAGGACATCTGCGCAGCACCGTCATTGGGGATGCCATGGCTCGGACCCTAGAAATACTAGGCCACAACGTCTACCGGCAAAACCACATTGGCGACTGGGGAACACCGTTCGGTATGTTGGTGACCTATTTGGACGAACCAGGGCCGTCGAGCGACGACCTCGGAAACCTGGATCAGGTCTATGCTCTGGCGAGCCAGAAGTTTGAACAAGATCCCTCTTTCGCAGAAACCGCTCGCAACTTCGTCGTCGATTTGCAGTCCGGAAAGGAGGCTGCTTTGACTCGGTGGAAACAGTACATCGAACTTTCGTCTTCGCACCTGCAAAGCATATATGACCAGCTCAACATTTCCCTTAAGCCGGACCATATTCGGGGGGAAAGTGCCTACAACGACGACCTATCACAGGTCGTGAGAGACCTAGATCATGTCGGACTTCTAAGCCTCTCCGACGGAGCTAAGTGCGTGTTTCTTAATGAGTTTACTGGTAAAGAAGGTAAGCCCTTGCCAATGCTAGTACAAAAATCCGATGGTGGTTACCTTTATCATACGACCGACCTAGCAGCCCTGCGGTACCGACACAATGTGCTTCACGCAGATCGGATACTTTATTTTACCGACGCACGACAAAACCTACATTTCCGCATGTTATTTGCGGTTGCCCGTGCCGGTGAATTCGTTCCCAAAGCAACGAAACTAGAACACCATCCATTCGGTAAATTACTCGACGGCGATGGTCGGCCCTTTCGATCACGAGACGGCTCGACTATCGCCCTTAATCAGCTGGTGGAACAGGCCCACGAGAGGGCAAGAACGGTCGTTCGTTCAAAAAACTCCAACCTCGACGACGTTGAATTCGATAATGTGGTAAACGCCGTGGCTATCGGCGCGATTAAGTATGCTGATCTATCGAAAAACCGTCTTAACGACTACACGTTCGATTGGGACAGCATGCTGGCGTTTGAGGGCAATACCGCCCCCTACTTGCAATACGCGTTTGCACGTATTCAAAGTTTATTTGTTCGCGGTAATTTGAACCCCGAGTCGTATCGCGAAGATATCGTTCTAGAAAACCAGAACGAACGGAGCCTAGCCCTACAACTTTGCCGTTTCCAAGAAACTCTGGAATTGGTAGGACGAGAAGCAATGCCGCACCATCTTTGCGCGTACTTATACGAACTTACGTCCCACTTTATGCGGTTCTACGAAACTTGCCCTGTTCTAGAAGCCCCTGAGAAAGCTCGCAAGAGCCGATTGGCTCTTTGTGCGCGGACAGCGAAAACACTTGAAACCGGACTCGATTGCCTCGGAATAGCGACGGTTACTAGGATGTAGTAGCCGCAAGCTTCGGCACAGAATACGACTTAAGTTCTTCCACAAATTCTAGCAATGCTTGAATGCCAGTGGCCTCTGCGGTAAGGCACCAATCTTTCAACGCCTGCAACAGCTCTTCACCGTTGCCGCCTCTCTTCAACCAAACCGCCTGAAGCTCAATGCGCATTTCGTAGATGGTAGCCAATACAGGAATGTTGTTTACGATACGTGCTATACGCTGTCGTTCTAAATCCTTAATCAGCGTCTCTTCCCGACAAAGGATGGACTTTGCTCTTTTCAGTATTTGCCTTGTTGCCTTATCGGCCCGCCGATATTCCTCTTCCACGAGAGGGCCCACGACTTCTTCAGCATAACGAGCCATGACCTCAAACCGGTCATTTAACACGGCCCATGTGGTGTCCATATCGATCTGCTCCTTGCCATTGACCCTTTCAACTATTGGGCCCGTATATAGCGGTTTAGCAAGTCCTAACCACTGAAAACAACGGATCCAAAGCCAACCCAGATCAAACTCCCATGGTCTAACGGAGAGCTTGGCAGAATTCGGGTAGGTGTGATGATTATTGTGGAGCTCCTCACCACCTATAAGGATTCCCCAGGGAACAATATTTGTCGCCGCATCCGGACACTCGAAGTTCCGATAACCCCAGAAATGCCCAACGCCGTTTATTACTCCCGCCGCAAAGAATGGGATCCAAAGCATTTGAACGCCGAAAACCACGATGCCGATGCTTCCAAAAAGGAGAATATCCGCGATGGCTACAATGACAATGCCGGTGAACAAGAATCTCGAATAAACGTTTCTCTCTAACCAATCGTCAGGCGTTCCCTTGCCATAGCGTTCGACAGTATCGGCCGTCGCTCCCGCTCGATAGAATTCAGTGCCACGGAACAGAATAGCTTTCAATCCATGTATTCGCGGACTATGAGGGTCCTCTTCGGTCTCCGTGGTCGCGTGATGTTTACGGTGAATTGCTGTCCACTCAACCGTCACCATCCCCGTAGTCAACCAGAGCCAGAACCGAAAAAAATGCTGCAAACTCGGATGCAACTCCAGCGCTCGGTGAGCAGAGAACCGATGTAGGTACACAGTCACTGACACGATGGTAATGTGCGTCACCACAAGGGTGTATATCACTGCCACCCAAGGATTCAATCCCACAACTCCATACCACCAGTCGAAAAGAGTCATTCAGGACTCCTGTAGAGTCGGTCCATCGGGCGCATTCTGACAATTTGAATCACTAATTACTACTGAGAGCAAATGAGCCACTTTCCGGTAAGAATAAAATGGTACGGGTCGCAACAGCCGATTGTCTGCGCTTTTGCTAGGGATCGTCCATGGTTATAAACGAACTACTCATCGAAGCAACCGAATTAACGCAAATGATTGGTTCTGAAAACTGCGTAGTTATCGATTGTCGCGCCAAGCTTGATGATCCGGACTGGGGCCAAAACGAGTATTTTCGCGGGCACATACCCGGCGCCACTTTCGCGGATTTAAACACACATCTTTCTGCTCCCCCCGGTTCGCGCGGGCGGCATCCGCTGCCTACACGCGAGTCATTCACGGACCTTTTACAGGACTGGGGTGTCACCCACGACAAGTTGATTGTTCCGTACGACTCGAATAATCACGTCTACGCGTGCCGATTCTGGTGGATGGCGCGTTGGGTAGGAATGGAGAACGTCAAAGTGCTAAACGGCGGGTTGGGTAGTTGGCTCAGCCTCGGCGAGAATTTATCCACGGACGCTCCTAAGCAGAAGAAATCCCAATTCGTCGCCAAATCTCCACTCACCCGTACGGTGTCAGCAGACGACATCCAGAATCACGACTACACACTGATCGATGCACGCGCGGTAGAGAGATTTCGCGGTGAAGTCGAGACCATCGACTCCAAAGCCGGGCATATTCCTAGCGCTCTATGCCGCCCTTACGAGGCCAATTTATTGGCCGACGGCAAGTTTGATGCGCAGGGAACTCAATTCAGCACGCTTACCGGCGATTTGGATATTGTTTGCTACTGCGGCTCAGGGGTTTCAGCAACCCAGAACATCATGGGAATCCTACTCGCCGGACTACCGGAACCGGCTTTGTATCCAGGATCGTGGAGCGAATGGATTCAAAATCCGTCGCGACCGACATCACCATAATCGAACCGGCCGTGGTTGAAATGCGCGATGGGCGTGCATTTTCTCCCCGCTATAACGACATCTACTTCTCGAACGGTGACACCGTCGACAGCCATCGTGTTTTCTTGGAGCCTGCAAAAGTTGGGCAGCGGATAGCGCGGAATTCTCTTTTTACCGTGGCCGAACTAGGCTTCGGAACGGGCTTGAATTTTGTGGTCACAGCTACAGAATTCCTTAAAAAACGCTCCAACCCAAGCCGACTTCGATTCGTGAGTTTCGAAAAACATCCGTTGACACTGCTTGACCTCAGACAGGTCGGACAACGGTGGAATCAGTCGTTACCGTTCGTCAACCAACTATTGGATCAATATCCTCCCGCGATTGCCGGTTGGCATCGTCGCTTCTTCGAAGGCGGTGACATCGAACTTTCAATATACATAGGAGACGTGGATAACGGATTTAGGGATTTTCTCGATCGCGACCAACGGGGTGTAGATGCCTGGTTCTTGGACGGATTCTCCCCGGATCGTAATCCAGCCATGTGGCAAGAATCGATGCTGTCAAGATTACACACCCTCACTCGTGTAGGTGGGAGTGTTACCACTTTCTCTGCCGCTGGTAGCGTCCGCAGAATCTTGCAAAGGAACGGATTTCAACTAGAACGCGTAAATAGTTTGCCTGATAAACGCCACACTCTATGCGGCTGGTTAACAACACCCTCTTTCAAACCCAGGCTTCATCCGTCCGAGGCCGTGGTCGCGGGGGGTGGTCTCGCTGGATGTGCGGCCGCCAATGCGCTCGCCAAAAAAGGAATCAACGTCACTTTGCTTGAGCCAACCGGGCAGGTCGCCCAATCAACATCAAGTGTTCCCACCGCGATCACGCACGTGCGTCTGTCGGGGTCTCGATCCCCCGAAGCGAAACGCCGCCTGCAAGGATATACATTCTCAATACCCTTGATTGCCTCGATCCTAAATTCCGCGTCCACCGGCGTTCTTCAGTTGGACGGTACTAACGCGGCGCATGCTCAACTTCGATCGATCGCCGACACACTCGGCGACTGGATCCAATTCGTCGAGGCAGACCAGGCATCTGATATTGCAGGGACCTCCTTATCCCGTTCGGCAGCTTATTTCCCGAAATCCGCCGTTGTCAGCATTCCGGATCTTTGCAAAAACTTAATTTGCCACCCACGGATCGAACTGATCAAAGGCGTACTGGGCCACGATCTATCTCTAACAACGGTCATTGCCACGGGGACAACAATCCCTCAGCGACTAGCGTTACCCCCTCTCGAAATCACGACGGTCCCGGGACAAATCGATTGCTTTAGTACCTCGCCCAAGCTCGCCCGGTTAAGAACTACGGTCGTCGACGACGGATACGTAATTCCATCATCCCCTTCAATATTGACGTCCGGGTCTACCTACGAACACGACAGATGGGATCCAAGCTATGGAACTCGTACCAATCGCACGCGACTCGGGAAGTTATTCGGACACGCGCTATTTCGATGGGTCCAACGCTACAGAGGGTGGCGTTGCGTTACTTCTGATCGAATCCCAATAATTGGTCAAGCGGCAGACGATTTGTGGCTCAGCCTCGGTTACGGGAGTTCAGCCACCACAAGCGCTTTACTGGCAGCTGAGACCATCGCAAGTGGCATCGTCGGAGAATTCCCTCCTCTGGATACCCATACGTTGGACGTAACAGATCCAATGCGATTTGCGGATCGTCAAAAAAGGCGCCCCAATCCATTCACTAAGTAATCTCGTTTGCCATCGCGCGTACACCAATCACCGTCTTAATCGCTAAAAGATCGGCGAGAATCTGATCGTTCGGTGGCTCTGCGATATCGATCAAGTTGTAGGCAATCTCGCCGCGGCTTTTATTGATCAAATCGATGACATTAATCTGACGATCAGCGAGCACGGATAACAACCCGCCAAGTGAACCCGCGACATTCCTATTCGAGATTCCAATTCGGTACCCTTCACTGGGTTCCAGCGAAATTGTAGGAAAATTAACCGAATTCTCGATATTCCCAAACTGCAAAAATGTATCGAGTTGACTCGCTGCCATCACGGCACATTTTTCTTCGGCTTCGGTTGTCGATGCGCCCAGGTGCGGCATCGCATGCGCTCGCTCGTGCCCGCTTAGGAGTGAATTTGGAAAATCAGTAAAGTAATACGAGAGAATTCCCTCATCCAACGCGTTGACGACGGCCGGAACGTCAACAATTTCTTCGCGAGCAAAGTTCAACAGCGCCGTGCCGGGGCGAAAACTCGCCAACGTCTCGGCATTAATCATTGACCTCGTCTCCGGATTCGCCGGCACATGCAAAGAAATAAGCTCGGAGCGAGAAAAAAGGCTGGGCAGATTCTCCATCCGGACAACCTGGCTTGGAAGACGCCATGCCGCATCAATGGACAGCGCCGGGTCGTAACCAACAACATCCATACCGAGGTCCAGCGCAGCCTTGGCAACAAGTGAACCGACTGATCCAAGACCTACCACCCCTAATGTTCGGCCGGTCAGTTCCCGACCGCTGAACCGTTTTTTTTCCAATTCCACTTTAGCGTGGACGTCAATTTCTTCATTGACATCTTGCAGAGTTCGAACGAATCGCATCCCTCCAACAATGTCCCGGGCAGACAGTAACAAGGCCGCAAGAACTATCTCTTTGACCGAATTGGCATTAGCCCCGGGGGTGTTGAACACAACGATGCCGCGTTCAGTACAAGCATCAACGGGGATGTTATTTACTCCCGCGCCGGCCCTGGCGACTGCGGCGACCTCATCGTCCAGTTCGTCAATCGACAAATAATGACTTCGCAATAAGATTGCATGAGGCCTCTTCATGTCCCCAGCCACATCGAACTTATCGGCAGCGAACGTGGTAATGCCTCGCTCAGCGATATTATCTAAGGTCCGTATTCGATACATAGACAGCTAGGTTTCCTCGCTAGGTTATAACGCGAGCGCGCGATTTGATCACCGTTCGTATCTATATTTCAATCGACATCTGCGATCGCCCTTTCAATTTCAGAGATGATTAATGCGAGCGCATCCTTTGATCCGAATTTCGAGAGACGTTCCTGCCAAAACGAACGATTTGAGAAGACCTCTCGGATCGTCCGAGTCAGTATTTCGACATTGAGTTCATCTTCCTGGAGCACCTTGCTGTAGCCTGCGGAGTGGGCAAATTCAGCGTTTTCGATTTGATCTCCGCGACTGACTGTGGCCGGGAGTGGCACAAGAATATTTGGTTTATTGAGAGTTAGAAGTTCTACGACGCTGTTGGCGCCTGCGCGAGAAATGACCACATCTGCACACGCCAAGATGTCGCCCCATCCATCGTCAACGTATTCAAGTTGGCGATAGTGACTGTCGTTTTCATGGGTTGCATCTACGTTTCCAAGTCCACATACGTGTACCACATCAAATTCATCAACTAGCAGATCAAGAGCTTCATGAATCAGCCTATTTAACCGCAAAGCGCCAAGACTCCCGCCGACCACCAGAATGATGGGTATGTTCTGTTGGAAACCTAAGCGTTCTCGACCCCTTTCGGCGTTGCCTTCCAACAAAGCTCTACGCATCGGTGTTCCGGTAACGACTAACCGGGGAACAGGTGCACGAATCGAACCAAAATTGACGCACAAAGAATTGACGAACCTAAAACACAGGCGATTGGCTAATCCCGGTGAGACATCAGATTCGTGCGCAACTACCGGGACCCGACAAAGCCAGGCAGCAAAAACAATTGGAAACGCAACGTACCCGCCCTTCGAAAAAACAACATCAGGGCTCTCTTTTCGCAAAATGCGTATAGCTTGAACAACGCCAATTGGAACGCGAAAAAAATCAACCAGATTGTCCATGGACCAATAGCGGCGGAGCTTCCCCGTCATGATCGAGTGAAACGTGACGTCAAGGGGCTTTACGAGTCTCTCCTCTAGGCCACTCGTCGATCCGACATACACGACTTGCCAACTCCGAGCGATCAAATACTCCATGATCGGCAGCGTCGGAATAACGTGGCCAGCACTGCCACCTCCCGTGCATACCACCTTCTTCAAAGTCTCAAAACCTCACGAACGAATGGAATGGTCAACTTTCGAGATTGCGCCAAAGACTCGAAGTCCAACTTTTCGATCACGTCTGCTAGGTCTGCTTGCGATCGCCCTACTCGCGCAAATAGGTATTCAAGAACATCATGTGTCAACTCAAGTCCTCGGTCCCTAGCCTCATCGACCAGCCACCGGCGTTTTTCACTATCCGGTAAAGATCTGAGCTCCATACATTGGAACGACCGTAGTCTCGAGCCCAAATCATCGATCGAGAAACCCAAGTTATGCGGCGTATCTGAACCGGTCATCAACAAGCCGAGACCGGCCGCAAGCCGCGTCTCGGTTAGCGCTAGGAGCTGTTCCTCGACATCTCGACGCCCTAACCAACAGTCAGCATCGTCGATAACCAGTTGCTCATATGCGCCGTAACCGTCTAAATCAACATTGTCGAGCGGTATCGTTTTCGCAGGAAGAAAAACGGAGCCCTCATTCTGCCCACAAACGGCCTGGGCTAAGTGCGTTTTCCCCACCCGAGCCTCTCCATAAATCCATACACGCTCATTTGAAGTAGCTGTTTCGATCAATTCCCGATTGAGCCCCGCGCGAAATCGATCCAAAGTAAATTCTTCACGGAGCGGAAATTTCAGAGGAAGTTGGCCCGGCACTGCACGCTCCTTCCAGTCTCAACTGACATTAGGGTTTCGCCATTGGCGGATTGTGCGGCGACTCCAAGTAACTACGTAGTCCAATCCCGAAACTAGAGAAAAGCCCGCCACCAGCCACATGCCTACTGGGTCAACCAACAGTCCCGCAAGGTCAGCCAGGTGCTCCATGTCCGAGAGATCGATCAACGTTAGGACCAAGACAATGACCTGAAGCCCTGTATTAATTTTACTAATGAGGGTCGGGTCAATTTCTAGCGCGCCAAACAGTTGGCGAAACGTCATCGCTCCGCAGACGATCACCAGGTCACGTCCAATCACGATCACGGCGACCCAAAACGGGATATGCCCCTGAATTGTGAGCAAAACAAACACCATCCCGACTAACAATTTATCCGCTAATGGATCAGCCATTTCGCCGAACTTGCTGGTCCACCGGTACCCCCGGGCCAACGCACCGTCCAGTCCATCCGATAAGCCGGCTACCAACATCAAGATCAAGGCTTCAGCGTAGTTTCCTTCCCATATAAACCATGCGGTCGGGAAAATTAGGACGAACCGTACCAACGTAATTAGATTTGGTAAGTGATGAATCACGGTTCACCCCGCCATACGTATTGGTTCGAATCGAATGCAGAGTTCTTGTTGGCATCCTTGGTAAGTACGCCGTCTGAGTAAAGTAGTTCGGACAGTCGCCCTAATGTGGACCTTGTATGCACAACCATTCGAACTTGATTCACCGAAACCTCTGCCACATCGACCCGATCAATGAATTCGAGCGATTGTAAATACCTCAACAAGGCGCCGTACTCCAGGGCTGACGTGATCCCAGAAACCCAAATACTTACCCCTTCCGTATGCAAGCCAAACACGACGAAACGTTGTACTAGTTCGTCCGCGACGGCGTCCAGTACTCCTGTGCAAACCTCACCGATCGTCTCGCCCTCATGCGCGAAGTTCGTTTGCCTCCCCTCGAACATCAAAGCACCAGCACCGCGCCAAAGCCCGCCTGCATCCTTCCATATTCTTGTAGTCAGAACGTATTGAGCAGCATATCGTTCGCTCGCTCGTAGTATCTGCTCCGAAAACCCTCCTAAGATAGTCGAGCCGGAAATGCGCTCGTGATCCTCGAGGTCCATGAGGGGTAATTGTACGAGCAGGCCCCGATCACGGCTCCGGGCTCTAATTGTTCGCACCCATGGACTGGTATCGTCGCTGGCGACTACGTTAGAAGAACCTTCCTCTAGAACGATCCAAGCTAAAATCCGGGGCCTATTCGCGCTCCAAATGGGTAGAGCCGCACTCCGAACAAGATCCTGGACCGCGCGAGGATCGAAGCTGACTTCAAACACCATTTCGTGATCAACAATATTCTTGACTCCGCTCTCCTTACGCACAAATCGGTACCGCGCGTAAAAACGCTCCGGGTTCCGTAACGCTCCTGCAAGTAATGGGTTGCGCGGTATCGCTTTCAGACCCGTCACCCGGGTCAGCACGGTAGAAAACGCCCTCGCAGCGGCAGCCCGCGTATCCGAAACAGATTGTGTTGCAACTGGAACTTCGACGTCGTAAAGCCAATCGATCACATCAGCTCGTAGTTCCAAACACGAACAGATCAAGATCAACAAAGCTGGCAGCCTCGTCACAAAAAGACGCACCATCGGCAGCTAAACCGCAGCAGTGTAGCGAAAATGTTTGGTAAACTCGCCGATCTTTCCACGCTTGAGTGAGGAGCGACGAGTTGGGTCTCACATACCGCAAAGCAGGCGTCGATATCGACGCTGGAAAGGAACTTGTGCAACGAATTAAGGATGCCGCCAAACGGACCCATCGGCCTGAATTATTGGGCGACATCGGCGGTTTCGCATCCCTGGCAAGCCTCCCTGAGAAATATCGGGAACCCATGTTGGTCACCGGAACAGACGGTGTCGGGACAAAACTTGCTCTCGCCGTCGCCCACAATATGCATGACGGTGTGGGCCAGGATTTGGTAGCTATGTGCGTCAATGACGTTCTCGCTGTCGGCGCAGAGCCATTTCTATTTCTAGACTATTTTGCCAGCGGCAAACTAGACGTTGTCATCGCCGAACGGGTCATCAACGGCATCGCACATGGCTGTGAAGTCGCGGGGTGTGCGCTAGTGGGCGGAGAAACCGCAGAAATGCCAGGTTTCTACCAGGGTCAAGATTACGATTTAGCCGGGTTTTGCGTTGGTGTCGTCGAACGAAGCGAGGTAATTACCAGCGATTCTGTCGCGAGTGAAGACGTTCTCATTGGCCTTGCTTCTTCAGGCCCACACGCCAACGGCTTTTCTTTGATTCGAAGCGTCATAGCTGATTTTGGTCCGTTAAACGACGACAACTTGCTCAATCAACTAATGATGCCAACACGTATATACGTACCTTCCGTATTACCCCTCGTGTCGTTAGTTACAGGGCTAGCCCACATAACTGGCGGGGGTTTGATAGAGAACATCCCCCGCATGTTTTCGAGTTCCCTGGTGGCGAACATCGACCTTGGCGCATGGGAACGACCGTCCGTCTTTAACTGGCTACAACGGCAAGGAGACATTGACGACCGGGAGATGTTGCGAACTTTTAATTGTGGCATCGGTTTCGTCATCGCTTGCCGTCCCGAAAACGTCGTTCACATATTCGAACAACTCAACGATGACGCCGTCGTTATAGGACGAGTCGAATCGTTAGGTGCCCCGGTAAAAAAAGGCCACTTAGTCATCGGGCATTCAAGCGCGGAGCTTGGATAGCCTGCAGGTAGCTCAACGTCAGATCGCTATGATCAGGTTTTCGGCATCGTCACGCCGGTTTGGCCCTGATATTTACCAGCGCGATCTTTGTACGTCGTTTCACATTGTTCATCCGACTGTATGAAAAGCATCTGGGCAACCCCTTCGTTGGCATATATTCTTGCTGGCAGCGTTGTCGTATTCGAGAACTCGAGCGTCACATTCCCTTCCCACTCCGGTTCAAGCGGGGTCACGTTAACGATAATCCCGCACCTGGCGTACGTAGATTTTCCGAGGCAAATTGTCAAAACATCCGAAGGTATCCGGAAGTATTCCACCGTGCTCGCTAACGCAAACGAGTTCGGCGGAATAATGCAAGAGTCTTCTCGCACATCGACGAAACTACGATCATCAAAAGCCTTGGGATCGACTGTCGCAGAGAAAATGTTCGTAAAAACTTTAAATTCGGGAGCGCACCTAACGTCGTATCCGTAACTCGACGTGCCGAAGGAAATTACCGGCCGGCCTTCGACTCGGCGTACTTGAGTTGGTTCGAAAGGCTCGATCATTCCGCGAGACTCTGCCATTTCCCGTATCCATCGATCCGATTTGATGGTCATTGATCGTCCATAGCTAGAGTTGGTGTTGGCGATTTATCTCGGCTGATCAGCCACAGAGCCGCGGCCGTTCGCCGCGCACAATCCATATAGAGCGTGGATATCGGCGATGTGTGGTCGATCGCAACGATCGGTAAGCCCGCATCGGTCTGTTCTCGAATCGTAGGATCTAGCGGGAACTCTCCAAGTAGCGAGGTCCCGTACTCCCCTGCAACGCGCTCACCTCCACCCTCTCCGAACAGTGCATGTTTACGACTGCAGCCGTCACACTCGAAGTAACTTAAATTTTCGACTATCCCAATTATCGGTACCGAAACTTTACGAAACATCTCGATGCCCTTGCGTGCGTCCGCCAACGCAATTTCCTGAGGCGTTGTAACAATAACGGCGCCGCCAACCGAAACTTGTTGCGATAGGGTTAGCTGAATATCTCCAGTTCCCGGCGGCATGTCGACAATTAGATAGTCCAGATCACTCCACGCAGTTTGCTGCAACAGTTGCTGGAGTGCCCCCGACGCCATTGGTCCGCGCCAAACCATCGGGGTTTTATCGGTTACTAACATGCTCATGGATATCGCTTCAATACCGTGGCACCGAATCGGCACAAACTGATTCTCATTTCTTATTTCTGGATGTTGTCCTTCTCGAATGCCCAACATGATTCCCTGACTCGGCCCATAAATATCTGCATCCAAAATACCTGCCTTTGCTCCGGCGCGATCCAAAGCTACAGCCAAGTTAACGGCCGTCGTCGACTTACCGACACCGCCTTTTCCAGATGCGACGGCAATTACATTACTCGCCCCAGGCAACGCGTGGGAAGCTGGGGCTTTGAATTTCAATTCCAGAACGACGTCGTCTTCGATCCAACGTTCGAGCTCCTGAGCGTATGCCTCCTTCAAACCTTCCACGGGGTATCCAAGCTCAATCAGGACATGCCATTTCCCGTCCAATTTCGCAGCTCGCTGGATTGCTCCTAGTTCGCGCCACGTAACATTCACGACCGGATCTAGAAAGGTCTCTAACGGTTTGCCCATACAAGTTACTCGCCCCTGCCCGCCTAGCATTATATAGTGCGCCACCAGTATCCGTGCCTTTGTTAGCGCGGCACCGCACACTTTAAAGATCGGACCTCTCAATCATGCGGCGAATTCTTGTGACGAGCGCGCTGCCTAACGCCAACGGCGCAATACATCTCGGTCATTTGCTGGAACATATCCAAACGGATATTTGGGTCCGTTATCAGCGGTTACGAGGCAACGAGTGCATCTACGTATGTGCCGACGATACCCATGGCACGGGGACGATGCTAAAAGCCGATGAGTTGGGAATCTCTCCACAGCAACTTATCGACCAAGTTCGAATAGATCACCGACAAGACTTTAAAGATTTTCTCGTGGAGCACGACAATTATCATTCCACGCATTCTCCAGAAAACGAACACTACTCGGCATTAATCTACGAACGGTTACAAGACGCGGGTTACATCTTCACGAAGGAAGTAGAACAACTCTACGACCCAGAAAAGCAGCTGTTTTTAGCGGACCGGTACGTCAAAGGTACTTGCCCTCACTGCGGGGTTGACGATCAATACGGTGACAATTGCGAAGCCTGCGGAGCGACTTACGACGCCACGGAACTTGGCGAACCACGGTCTCTTCTTTCCGGTTCTCCACCGACGTTGGAGTCTTCGACCCACCATTTTTTTGACCTCGCTCAATTTAAGGACTTCCTCAACGATTGGATCTCAACGGAAACCGTCCAATCGGAAGTCGCCAACAAACTCGCGGAATGGCTGGACGCGGGCCTTAAAGCTTGGGATATCAGTCGTGACGCACCCTATTTCGGATTTCTTATCCCGGGCACCGACAAATACTTCTATGTCTGGATGGACGCGCCGATTGGTTACATGGCCAGTTTCAGTAACTTTTGCGATGGAAACGATCTCAACTTCGAAGAATTTTGGGCCAAAGACAGCGTCGCCGAAGTCCACCACTTCATCGGTAAGGATATCGTCAATTTTCATGCTCTCTTCTGGCCGGCGGTATTAAACGCTTCTGACTTTCGCTTACCCACACGTATTCATTCGCACGGATTTATAACGGTCGAAGGTAGGAAAATGTCGAAGTCACGCGGGACGTTCATTAACGCAAGAACCTATCTCGCTCACCTCGAACCCGAGTATCTACGCTACTACTATGCGGCAAAACTATCGCCCAACAACGATGATATCGATGTCAATTGGGACGATTTCGTGCAGCGCGTGAATTCAGACCTCGTCGGCAAAATCGTAAACATTGCCTCCCGCTGCGCTGGCTTTATCAATCAATCCTCTGAATCCACGCTGGCGCCAACTATTCACGACATGCAACTGTTCCACGTATTCGTCGACGCACAGGAGACCATCGGGCAGTTATACGAGGCGGGTGATACCAATCGAGCAGTACGAGAAGTCACCGCGCTGGCGGACCGCGCAAATCAATACATTGCGAACCAGGCACCGTGGGAGCTAGCTAAAACCGACGGACAAGAGTCCCAAATTCAAGCCATTTGTTCTCTCGGGATAAACATGTACCGCATCCTCGTGATCTATTTGAAGCCGATTTTGCCTCGGTTGGCCGAACAGTCGGAAAAGTTTCTAGGATGCGACGAGCTGGGCTGGGCCGATATTGGTACACCTCTAATCAATCACCCTATTAGTGATTTCGAACCCCTCTTCCAACGTATTGACAAAAATGCTGTCAAAGGCATGGTCGATGCATCGCGCGAAGATGACATTGAAACTGCGGACAACCCTATGATTACGATCAGCGACTTCGAGCAAATCGATTTAAGAGTGGCGCGAATTGTGGCTGCTGAACCCGTCGAAGGAGCCGATAAGTTGCTTCGCCTAACGCTCGACGTGGGCGACCACCAACGAACCGTATTTTCCGGGATCAAGTTAGCCTATGCACCAGAGGATCTGGTGGGGCGACTGACGGTCGTTGTCGCCAACCTCGAGTCTCGAGAGATGCGCTTTGGAACATCTGAAGGCATGGTGCTTGCTGCTGCAAGCGGAGACAGTGAAGTTTTTCTAATTTCCGCTGATACGGGTGCCGAGCCAGGGACCCGAATAACCTAAGAAACAGCGGCCCTATGTCTGTCACCTGCACAACTGTACCCTGATATGCAGACTCTTTTGATCGACATAATTAGTTTGGGAAGATGCACGGATGGCACTATATGAACAACGCCAAGCGCATCGCTATTTTCGAACGGCTAAAAAAAGCTACCCCTAAACCAAAGACTGAGCTGAAATATCAAACGCCTTTCGAGCTACTGATCGCAGTGATTCTTTCGGCACAAGCCACGGACGTCAGCGTCAACTTAGCGACCAAGAAACTGTTCGCTGCTGCGAATAATCCAAAGACCATGCGCCGCCTCGGCATCCATCGATTAAAGAACTTTATCAAGTCGATCGGGTTGTTCAACACGAAGGCCGAGAACATTCTAAAGACCTGCAAGATCCTGCTCGACGAACATGGTGGTCTGGTTCCAAAAGATCGCTCGTCGCTTGAAGCGCTACCCGGCGTTGGCCGAAAAACTGCCAACGTCATTCTCAATACTGCTTTCGGTGAACCAACTATCGCTGTCGACACTCACATTTTCCGGATTTCCAACCGAATCAATCTCGCGCCTGGAAAAAACGTTCGTGAAGTCGAAGATCGCCTAATGCGCGTCGTCCCGAACGACTACAAACAGGGAGCCCACCATTGGCTAATTTTGCACGGTCGCTACGTGTGTGTCGCTCGCAAACCCCGCTGCGGCGCCTGTGTTATCGAAGATTTATGCGAATTCAAAGACAAAACAGAGTACGACTGACCCCTAGTCGAATTCATCCACGATCATTCTGGTCGTTCTAGACCCAGAATCTTTCTTCGCTCTCAACGGTTTCGTCCACGTCGTGCCGCAACGCGAAGTCGTAGCGCGTTTAAGCGAATAAACCCAGTGGCATCAGATTGCTCGTAAGCGCCCCTATCCTCATCAAACGTCACGATGTCAGCGTCATAAAGGCTATCGGTCGCCGATGAGCGCGCAACAACCTGAACCCCTCCCTTGTATAACTTCAATCGGACAGAACCATTAACAACGTTTTGTGACTCATCGATCAAGGCCTGCATGACACGACGCTCGGGCGACCACCAAAAACCGTTGTAGATCATTCGCGCATAACGCGGCATCAATTCATCGCGTAGATGCGTGACCTCGCGATCCAACGTAATCGACTCCATGGCGCGGTGAGCTTTCAATAGGACCGTACCACCCGGCGTCTCATAACAACCCCGGGATTTCATACCGATAAATCGATTTTCGACGATGTCGCTACGGCCTATGCCGTGGCGCCCACCTATCTCATTGAGCACCCGAATCACTCCTGCCGGCGAGAGTGTCTCCCCGTCTACAGCAACTGCGTCTCCATGTTCATACGCAATCTCGATAGTTTGGGGTTCGTCCGGAGCATCCTCCGGCGAAACCGTCCAACGCCACATGTCTTCGTCGGGTTCGGTTCCCGGGTCTTCTAGAACGCCTCCTTCATATGAGATGTGCAAGAGATTAGCGTCCATCGAGTATGGCGATTTTCCCGCTTGCTCGTAATCGACAGGAATCGCGTGTTTCCTGCAATAATTCATCAGTGCATCACGGGAATTGATATCCCACTCTCGATGCGGCGCGATAACGCGTATGTCGGGATCTAGTGCATATGCGCCAAATTCGAAGCGCACTTGATCGTTTCCTTTGCCCGTTGCTCCATGTGCTATGGCTGCCGCACCCGTTTCGTTCGCGATCTCTATTAATCTCTTTGCAATCAATGGCCGGGCAATGCTGGTCCCGAGCAAATATTCCCCTTCATAAATAGTGTTTGCTCGAAACATAGGGAAAACGTAATCCCGAGCAAAGGTCTCGGTAAGGTCTTCAACAAAAATTTTATCAACACCCATGGCCTCGGCCTTGGCTCGTGCGGCGTCTAACTCTTCGCCCTGGCCAATGTCGGCCGTAAACGTGATTACTTCCGCGTCGTATGTTTCCTGTAGCCACCGGCAAATGACAGAAGTGTCGAGCCCGCCAGAATACGAGAGAACTATTTTTTCTTTCATCGTCAGGTCCGCGAAAAAAGACGCGGAGTTTACCTCTCTAGGCACCTATATGTGCAACCCAGCGGCAAACGCCCGTGTTTCCTAGTCCTGAGAGATCGAGCACAAACATACGATGGGTGGGAAACGCGCCTCTGCAAACTGTTAGTCTTGCCCGATGGAGTTGAACGCGCGTTTTCGCGGCTACTTACCCGTTGTTATTGATGTAGAAACCGGAGGATTCGATCGGTCGCGTCATGCTTTACTCCAAATCGCCATTGTTTTACTCGGCTGGGAGGACGATCGACTCTATCCAGCGAATACTCACGTCTGGGATCTGATCCCCCATGCCGACATGGACGTCGAAGACGCGTCCTTGCTAGTCACCGGGATCGATTTGAACGATCCAGACCGCGAGGCGATTAGTGAAGGCGAGGCGCTACAAGAGTGCTTTCGTGTGGTCCGGCGTGCCGTTCGCGACGCCCACTGTCAGCGCGCCATCGTAACCGCTCACAACGGACACTTCGATCATGGCTTCCTAACAACTGGCAGCGAGAGGAACAACATCAAACGCAATCCATTCCATCCCTTCAGCGTCATTGACACCGCCTCTTTAGCCGCGGTCGCGGTCGGTCACACGGTTCTCAGTGAAGCATGTGCTCGCGCCGGGATCGACTTTGACGAAGACAATGCGCACAGCGCTAGATACGACGCCGAAATCACAGCGGCCCTATTTTGCAGCATCGTCAATGCGTCCGGGTTTGAACTCCCAATTTAGCCGGCTGAGGAACTAGTCGTTAGTTGAATCAGAATCCAATGAAGCGGCTTCTTTCACCAGCGGTTCGAGTTCCCCAGCTTCGTACATATCCGTCACGATATCGCACCCACCGATTAGCTCGCCATTCACGTATAGCTGAGGGAACGTTGGCCAATCTGCGTACTGAGGCAACGTTGCTCTGATCTCCGGATTGCTGAGTATGTCAACGTACGCAAAACGCTGCCCGCAAGACACCAAACACTGCACGGTCTGCGCAGAAAAACCACACTGCGGGGATTGTGGCGAGCCTTTCATGTACAGAAGGATGGGATTGCCCTCAATCTGGTCACGGATCGTTGTTACAACGTCATCGCTCATCGAACACCAAGCTTTACGCACAAGTGGCTTAGGCCCAACATTGTAGGGTTAACTTGACTTAATCGCCATGGCCGACTTCAGCACTAGGATTGATCGCACGAGCAGCGACAGCACGAAATGGAATAAATACCGCGATCGTGACGTGATCCCGTTTTGGGTCGCAGACATGGATTTTACTGCCCCTGATTTCGTCCTGGAGGCACTTCACGAACGGATTGATCACGGCGTCCTCGGCTACGCGGAGGCCCAACCCGCGCTTGTCGACGCGGCGTGTGCGTGGTTTTGGCAACGCTTCAACTGGAAGGTGGATCCTGATTGGTTAATCTGGATTCCCGGCGTTGTGCCTGGTTTGAATATCGCTAGCCGCGCGATCGGTTCGGAAGACGATGCTCTCATCATAATGACGCCTGTCTATCCGCCATTCTTGTCAGTGCCGGAGAACTCGAACAAGCAGATGCTTTCGTCCCCCTTAATTTACGACGGCAAAAAGTGGTCTATCGATTTTGCCGACATCGAGGACAAAGCTCGATTGGCTAGTGGGCTGCTTCTCTCAAACCCCCAAAACCCTACCGGTCGTGTCTATTCTGAAAATGAGCTCTCGAAGCTTGCCGAAATCTGCATAGCCAATGACGTAATCGTTGTTAGCGATGAAATTCACTGGGGGATCGTGCTTGATGAAAACCGGTCGCATATCCCTATCGCGAGTATTAGCGAAGAAATCTCACTCACGACCATAACGCTCATCGCTTCAACTAAAACGTATAACGTAGCCGGCCTTAACTGTGCACTCGGGGTAATCCCGGATCCCTCGTTACGTGAGCGATTCGTCGACGCGACAACCGGTTTTGTGTCCCACATATCGCCGCTCGCATACACCGCCGCTTTAGCGACGTTTCTTGATCGATCTTCTTGGATTAAGGACCTTGTCGCATACCTCCGAGTCAACCGAGACTTGCTCGAGCGTTGTGTGGATGAAACACCGGGTATTGCGATGGCTCACGTGGAAGGAACCTACCTCGGGTGGATCGACGCTAGATCGCTGCAGGTCGACGATCCCGCCACGTTCTTCGAAAACCACGGCCTCGGTTTTTCGAACGGTTTCGATTTCAATGGGGAGGGGTTCGTGCGATTTAATTTCGCCTGCCACCGCGACCTATTATTGGAAGGCATCGAGCGATTAAAAAGGGCAGTGTCCTCCTGCAATCTGGGGTCTTGACAGGAACGCCTCCTCGACTAATATCGTTGGTTTCTCGGGCAGCAAGCGCTGCCCGTGTTTGTTTTGGAGGTAAGGCGATGTCGAGCATACCCGCAATAATGCCAACTTATGGGCGGTTACCAGTATCTTTCGAACGAGGCGAGGGAGCATATCTCTTTGATTCTGATGGAAACCGTTATCTGGATGCACTCGCCGGTATCGCGGTGTGTGGTTTAGGCCACGCTCATCCTGCAGTCACAGACGCAATTCAGCGACAAGCTGGAACCCTACTGCATACGTCAAATCTTTATGAGATCCCGCTCCAAACACAACTCGCCACACGTCTCTGCGAAATTTCTGGCATGGATAACGTTTTCTTCGCCAATTCGGGTGCGGAGGCGAACGAAGCGGCGTTGAAAATCGCCCGTCGCTACGGCAACGAACGCGGAATTGAAAATCCTCAGGTAATTGCCATGGACGGTAGTTTTCATGGGCGCACCATGGCAACCCTCACGGCAACCGGAAACCGAAAAGTCCATGCTGGATTCGAACCGTTGCTTGGAGGCTTCATACGTGCTCCCTACAACGACATCACAGCAATCACCAATATCGCTGCAAACAATAATGGCGTTGTCGCGATTTTTGTGGAACCCGTACTGGGAGAAGGGGGAGTCCAAATTCCCAACGACGATTACCTTCCAAAGTTGCGTGAAATCTGTGACGACCAAAACTGGCTGCTCATCCTTGACGAAGTTCAAACCGGGAACGGAAGGACGGGTCGCTATTTTGCGTATCAACACTCAAACATATTGCCGGACACCGTGACGACGGCTAAAGGGCTCGGGAACGGCGTTCCAATCGGGGTTTGTTTGGCGCGCGGCACTGCGGCCGAAACACTCGTCGCCGGAACGCACGGCTCAACATTTGGTGGCAACCCGCTTTCTTGTGCAGCCGCTCTCGCCGTGATCACGGAACTAACGGATGGCGGCGTGATACAGCGTGCGGCCGAACTCGGCGAACGTATAAAAAGTGGGCTCGCCAATCGTCTTGCCGGACTCAATCATGTTCGCGACATTCGGGGAAAGGGCATGATGATCGCCGTCGAGCTCAATAATCCCTGCACGGATCTAATCCAACAGGCGTTATCAAAAGGACTGCTGTTGAACGTCACCACTGATACGGTTCTGCGGTTACTTCCGCCACTGAACTTAACGGATGACGAAGCTGACGAAATCGTCACAATCGTGTCGTCGCTCGTTCAGGCAGCCGGCTCGTAAAAAGCCCACCGAATCCAGGCTGAAGGCAAATGTCGATTAAGCATTTTCTGTCCCTCACGGACTTTTCTCGTGGGGACCTTGAACAAATTATCGAACGCGCCGCTCAGCTTAAGCGTTTGCACGACTCAGGCGTTCAAGACCGGTCGCTCGATGGAAAAACCATGGCCATGATCTTCGAACTCAAATCCACTCGGACACGGGTAGCTTTTGAAGCCGGCATGCATCAACTTGGAGGCCACGCTATTTTCTTGCGACCAGATGAAACTCAATTGGGTCGGGGTGAGCCTATTGGGGACACGGCGCGTGTACTCTCGACATTGGTCGATATCATCATGCTGAGAGTCCACGATCATGCCGATATAAGCAGCTTCGCCGCGGCATCCTCCGTACCAGTAATCAACGGAATGAGTAATCGTTTCCACCCGTGCCAACTCCTCGCAGACATGCAAACGTTCGCCGAAAAACGGGGATCTATTCGCGATCAATCGGTCGCTTTTGTAGGCGACGGATACAACATGTGCAACTCTTACATTCTTGCGTCGGATCAGTTCGACTTCGACTTGGTAATTTCGACGCCTACCGAATTTCGCCCGGACGCAGATCTCATCGATAGCAGCTCCCGCGCACGCTGGGTCGCCAGTCCCGAAGAGGCAGTATCTGGTGCGAACCTGGTCATCACTGACGTGTGGTCGTCCATGGGACAAGAAAACGAAAGAACCGAGCGCCTCGAGGCTTTTCAAGGCTTTCAGGTCAACGCCGATCTACTCGACAACGCACATCCCGACGTGCTTTTCATGCACTGTCTCCCCGCGCATCGCGGCGAAGAAATCAGTGACAACTTACTCGAAGATCCACGTTCCGTTGTTTGGGAGGAGGCGGGCAATCGACTGCACTCTCAAAAAGCCCTACTTGAGTTCATGCTGAGCTAACTTCCACGCTTCTTGGAGTGCCCATCAAGGAGCGATGTGTATTCACGGGTCAAGCGCGAGCGCTTGCGATACAGCGCGTTTCCATCCCGCAACTCGTTCGGAACGAACTTCTTCTTCCATAACCGGCGAAAAACGCCTTTCAATGGCCCAATGGTTGCTAGCGTTTTCTAGGCCATTAATGAGCCCCGCCCCTATTGCAGCCAGGAAACCAGCGCCCAGGGCGGTGGTTTCCGTAACCTTAGGCCGTTCCAGGACCAATTCGGTTACGTCGGATAGGAACTGACAAAACCAGTCGTTTTGGACCATGCCACCATCAATCCTAACTTGACGAGGTTCAACCCCGTCGGATCGAAAAGCGTTAAATAAGTCCATCGTCTGAAAGGCGATGCTCGACAACGTCGCCGTCACAATCTCATCGACACCTGAATCTAAAGTTAATCCCGATATGACTCCCCGCGCATCGGATCGCCAATGTGGAGCGCCAAGGCCTGTAAAGGCAGGTACGACATAGACGCCATTTGTATTGCCATCAGCGTTTTTCGCGATTTCGCCGGTCTCAGCAGCGTTTTCGATGAAGCCTAACTTATCGCGTAACCACTTGACGGCAACCCCAGCCGAAAAAATGCTGCCTTCCATCGCAAACGTGGTCCGACCATTAATCCTATAGCCCACCGTGGTCAGTAATCCCGTCGTCGAGTCAACACGTTTGGTACCGGTGTTTGCCATAACAAAACAACCCGTGCCGTAAGTACTTTTCACCATACCCGACGAAATACAACCCTGGCCGATTAGCGCCGCGTGCTGATCTCCAGCAATGCCAACGATGGGTATTTCGGCACCAAACCACTGCGCTTCCGACCTCCCATAGTCGGCAACACAATCCTTGACCTCCGGTAGCAAACTGGCCGGAATCTCGAAATAATCCAACAGGATGTCACTCCAATCCTGACGAGTGATATCGAATAATTGGGTACGAGCGGCATTGGTGGCATCCGTGGCATGGGTTCGCCCTCCCGTAAGCCGCCACACTAGAAAGGAATCTACCGTACCGAATCGCAACCGACCTGCCCTAGCCAGGCGCTGTGTGTCCGGTTGTCGAAGCAACCATTCAACCTTTGTACTAGAGAAATATGGATCGATAACAAGGCCCGTGATCTGGCTGATCGTGGTTGCCATCCCATCCGATTGCATTTGAACGCACCGTTCTGCAGTACGTCGGTCCTGCCAGACGATTGCGCTATGCACTGGCTGTCCCGATTCGGCATCCCAAAGCAATGTTGTTTCCCGTTGGTTCGTAATACCGATCGCGTCGATTCCCGCGGCCTCCACTGGGGACGATGCGATCGCATCGCGAGCGGCTTTCAATGTCGTGCTCCAAATGACCTCTGGATCTTGTTCGACCCATCCGTCGTGGGGAAAAATTTGATCAAATGGGCAGCTGCCTTCCCCCACGGGATTACCCGCATCGTCGAAAACGATTGCTCTTGAACTCGAGGTGCCCTGATCAATAGCCAAAACGTATTTCATACCTTGTTTTCACTCCCCCTTTGTCTTTCGAACTACCACTACATGTAGTGGTTGGCGTTTTACCGCATAACCCACAGGCAATTCACAGGTTTTCCCCAACGAGTTTCTTGCATTCGCCTTATTATCCCTTTATGTTGTGTCGCTCGTTCAAAAAAAAACTATATATGGTGTAGTTGCGTCGTTGTCGCCATGGAACAACCCGCGTTTAGAGCACCCGAAACGGCAACATATGCCAAAACCCGATAACACGACATATAGTATATGTCCAAGAAGCCAGATCTTGTCTTCTGGTTAGTAAGGCTCGGAAACGTAGCCGAGAAGTCGAATAGGGGACCAATCTTTAATGCAAGCAGACTCGGTCAACCCAAATGACCAAACCCAAGAACCTCCCGAAAACAGTCCGACCAAAGTGACTGCTCCAACGCCTGGTCCAATTAGTCCTTCCATTGCAGCAACTGCACCCGGTCAGATTCGGGTCATTAAACGTAATGGCACCGTTGTGCCTTACGCCGAGGATAAAATCGGCGTTGCGATTACCAAAGCGTTTCTGGCGGTTGAGGGTGGTACGGCAGCAGCATCGCCACGCATTCGCGAACTCGTTGCAGGACTAGCTGGGCAAGTATCGTCCATCTTTACCCGCCGGTTGCCGTCCGGCGGAACGATTCATATAGAGGACGTACAGGATCAGGTAGAGCTCGCGCTAATGCGTTCTGGAGAACACAAAGTTGCAAGAACCTATGTCCTCTACCGTGAAGAACGGGCTCGTGCGCGGGAAAGCGAGGACGTCAACCCGACAACAGAAAATGCAATAACGATTAATGTCGTCCGACGTAGCGGAGATCGCACCGCCCTCGATATGGAACGGATCCGAACGGTAGTGACCGAGGCGTGCGAGGGACTCGAAGATGTCGACGCGCAACGTATTCTGACTGAATCGTTATCCAACATGTATGACGGAATATCCGAATTGGATGTGGCCACGTCGTTGCTAATTACGGCACGAACGTTGGTCGAGGAGGAACCTAACTACACATTTGTCACCGCCCGACTGTTGCTAGATCAACTCCGCACCGAAGCGCTTGAGTTTCTAGACGTTCGGAGTGAAGGGCAGGATGATCATCAAGCCACGCAATCGCAGATGTTGGACACCTATGCCAATGCCTTTGAGGCATTTATCCATCGAGGCGTGGAATTAGAGTTACTCGCGCCCGACCTCGAACGATATGACCTCGCGCGTTTGGGCGCATCGCTAATGCCGGAACGTGATCTTCAATTCACTTATCTCGGTCTACAAACTCTGTACGACCGATATTTTTTGCATTCGAACGAGGTTCGATTCGAGCTACCACAGATTTTCTTCATGCGGGTTGCTATGGGTTTAGCCCTTCAGGAAGAGGACTTCGAAGAACGCGCCGTTGAATTTTACGAGCTCCTCTCATCGTTCGATTTTATGAGTTCAACGCCGACATTGTTTAACTCGGGAACATTACGGTCGCAACTGTCCTCGTGTTTTCTGACGACCGTCTCCGACAATCTCGACGGCATATACAGCGCTATTCGGGACAATGCTATGTTGTCTAAATGGGCCGGTGGCCTTGGTAATGACTGGACCCCGGTGCGGGCACTTGGTTCGTACATCAAGGGAACGAACGGCAAATCGCAGGGTGTCGTACCGTTCCTCAAAGTTGTCAACGACACGGCCGTCGCTGTTAACCAAGGCGGCAAGCGCAAAGGGGCCGTATGTTCATACCTAGAAACCTGGCACCTGGACATCGAAGAATTTTTGGAGCTCCGCAAAAATACAGGCGATGATCGTCGCCGCACGCATGACATGAACACGGCTAATTGGGTACCAGACCTGTTCATGAAGCGCGTGTTCGAAGACGGCGATTGGACCCTCTTTTCACCTAACGACGTTTCCGATTTACACGATTTACACGGTACCGCCTTCGAAACTCGTTATCTCAGCTATGAGGCATTGACGGGGACAGGGGAGTTAGAACTCTACAAGCGCGTTAAGGCACAGGATTTGTGGCGAAAGATGCTGTCGATGCTCTACGAGACCGGCCACCCCTGGATCACCTTTAAAGACTCCTGCAACACGCGATCCCCTCAACAACATAGCGGCGTTGTGCACTCATCAAACTTATGTACCGAAATCACCTTAAATACGTCAGCTGACGAAATAGCGGTATGTAATCTCGGCTCAATTAATCTCGCGCAACATGTCACCGATTCAGGCCATTTAGATACCGAAAAACTCAAGAAAACGGTGCGTACAGCCATCCGAATGCTCGATAACGTCATCGACATCAACTATTACGCGGTGCCAGCAGCTCGAACTTCGAACATGCGGCATAGGCCGGTGGGATTGGGCATCATGGGATTTCAAGACGCGCTGTACCGAAAGCGAATCGCTTACGCATCCGACGAGGCGGTTGAATTTGCCGACGAATCTATGGAGGCGATTTCTTATTACGCCATCGAATCATCCAGCGACCTCGCCGAGGAGCGCGGCAGTTACACGAGCTTCGAAGGGTCTTTGTGGAGTCAAGGAATACTGCCTATCGACTCGTTGGAGCGACTCCAAAATGAAAGAGGCAAGGAGTATTTAGACGTCAATTTAGACACGCGATTTGACTGGGAAAAATTGCGCGCAAGGGTCAAGACCCACGGGATGCGTAATTCAAATGTTATGGCAATCGCGCCTACCGCGACCATCGCCAACATTACGGGTGTCACTCAGTCGATCGAACCCACTTATCAAAACCTATTCGTTAAGTCGAACCTGTCCGGCGAGTTTACGGTCGTCAATCCCCACATGGTTCACGATCTAAAACATCAGGGGCTTTGGGATAGTGTGATGGTTAACGACCTCAAGTATTACGACGGCAGTCTCCAATCGATTGATCGAATACCGGTCGGCCTCAAACAACTTTACGCAACCGCTTTTGAAGTCGAACCTAGGTGGCTCGTGGATGCCGCGAGTCGACGTCAAAAATGGATTGATCAGGCTCAGTCACTCAATCTGTACATCGATAATGCCTCGGGGAAAAAACTCGACGTTATGTACCGTATGGCCTGGGTGCGTGGGTTAAAAACCACCTATTACTTACGCGCACTCAGTGCCACCAGCACTGAAAAATCAACAGTTATAGGAGATGGCGCACTTAACGCGGTTGCGACAGAAATCCCTTCCGCAGCCGAAATTATTACAGGCGAGCCTATGGGCGAACCCGCCGACGTACCAGAAGCGTGCGCAATTGATGATCCGGATTGCGAAGCCTGCCAATAGGAGGTCCTTACATGCTCAGTTGGGATGAATATAGTGAAGAAGGTGTTGCCAACCCGAATGTCGGGCCAACGGCGATTCCACATGTCGAACAAATCGACGACCCTGAAACGTCGCGACTTGACCATAACGCAAGCCATTCTGCCGAGGCACTGACCTCCGAAAACGAGGACTCCGTCAACGATGCACAAGCGATACCAGCACCAACCGACCTTCGGTTAAGTGACCTAACTCGTCCCGATACGTTAACCGACAACGTCGCACAGACGAGTCATCATGAAAATACCGAGCGGGTCACTGTCGATCAGAAACGGATGATCAACTGTCGCGCCGATCTTAATCAGCTCGTCCCTTTCAAATACGACTGGGCATGGCAAAAGTATCTCGATGGATGCGCAAACCACTGGATGCCCCAAGAAGTCAATATGACGGCGGACGTCGCGCTATGGAAATCTGAAGATGGCCTGAGCGAAGACGAACGAATTGTCATTAAACGAAGCCTAGGGTTCTTTTCTACCGCAGATTCGCTGGTCGCCAATAACCTAGTACTTGCTATTTATCGGCTAATCACCAACCCGGAGTGTCGTCAATATTTGCTTCGACAAGCCTTCGAAGAGGCAATACACACCCATGCGTACCAATACTGCATCGAATCGTTAGGAATGGATGAAGGCGAGATTTTCAATATGTATCACGAAGTCCCTTCGGTCGCGCGCAAAGCGTCTTGGGCACTTAAGTACACGCAAGAGCTTTCTAATCCTCAATTCGTCACAGGCAAGCACGAAGATAATCAAGCGCTGTTGAAAAACCTAATTGCTTATTACTGCGTCCTCGAAGGGATTTTCTTTTACTGCGGATTCTCACAGATCCTTTCGATGGGACGACGCAACAAAATGACGGGCACCTCCGAGCAGTTCCAATACATTCTTCGTGATGAGTCGATGCACGTGAACTTTGGGATCGATGTGATAAATCAAATCAAACTTGAAAATCCACAATTGTGGGATTCGTCGATGCAAGAACTAGCGGCCCAAATGATACTGGAGGGAACAGAGCTAGAAACGCAATACGCACTCGATACGATGCCTCGCGGTATTCTCGGGATGAATGGCAACATGATGGCAGAGTACCTGCAGTTCATCGCCAACCGGCGACTGGCTCAAATTGGATTACCCGAGCGCTTTCAAGCCGTTAAAAATCCATTCCCCTGGATGTCCGAAATCATGGACCTAAAAAAGGAAAAAAACTTCTTTGAGACGAGAGTCACGGAGTATCAGACCGGCGGCGCTTTGTCATGGGACTAACAAAAAATCACTAAAACGCTAATCGCCTAAGGCTGTCACTTAAGGTGCCCTCAATAGCGTGATCATGTCGCCCAATTCACGGGCAAACTCTAAAGGCTGATCCAAAAATACATGGTGCTGCGCATCTTCGATCGCGCAGACCTTAACATCGCCTGGAATGAGCGAAAGCATGTAATCAAGTGTTTCCTTTGAGAAAAGTTCGCTGTCAGACCCATAGATGATGCCAACAGGCAACAATAATCCCGCGTATTCGTCCGGATACCGCTCTCCTCCTTTCAAAGTGCGGGGTAGATCCTCGTCAAATTTCCATGCCCAACCGCCACCATCAATTCGCATGACTGACTGCTTCGCGATGTACTTCAACACAAATTCATTCGCGCACGGTTGCGGTGGGTAAAGACGAAAGCGTGCTTCCGCGGTTTCTCGATCCGGATAGGCTTTCGCTCGGTCCCCGCCCATCTGCGGACGATCGGGTATAGGTTCGTCGGGATGACGAATTCCCGAATCAACCAGGACTAGAGCCCCAAATCGATCTTGGTAAAGCGTCATTGCCTTGGTCGCCATAACGCCGCCGAAGCTGTGGCCAACCACTGTCACATCTGAGTCGAAACCAATGGCATCACAAACTCCAACAATTTCTTGCGAGTACGTTTCCGCGTCGTAGCTGTAGCGGAAATCCGAGTCGCCCATTCCGGTTAAATCCATCGCGCCGACATGAAACCGGTCAAGCAGTAAAGGAGCAATGAAATCCCACCAGCGTGAATGGGCATTCATGCCGTGAATCAGCAACACGCCGGGCTTCGAACTATCCCCCCATTCTTGGTAGAAGACATCGCAATCATCAATTTCCACAGCGCCTTTCCGGGACTCGACGTCGATCGCGTCCCAAAACCACTGCGGTATCGTTGCCGTGCCTTCCCGATCCCAGCGTGCCACGCTTCCCCCTAGCCTCGTCGTATTAGACCTCGATGGTTAATCGATGGTAGTCGGCCACGTTGGAAAACGCGAGACTGTCAGGCACCATGGACGACTTCATTTATCACGCGCTACGTAACGCAACGAGACTAGGACTACGCTATGGCCGAACCGAATATTGCACAGAAAGGACCGTTCCCCGTCGACGTGACATCCGGGAAAAAGTACTTCTGGTGTGCCTGTGGGAAGAGCGGAAACCAACCTTTCTGCGACGGCTCCCATAGCGACACGGAGTTCACGCCAGTGCTATACCAAGCGGACAAAGACCAAACGCTATACTTTTGCGGCTGCAAAAGAAGCGCGGGCGCGCCACTCTGTGATGGCACGCATAATTCGTTGTAGAGCAACCGAACTTCGTTGAGCGTACGGCTGGTTGCTGAGCCAGTTGTTGAAACGTCCAGGTCTGTCTCACGACTTCCCTGTCGCATCGGGCTACTATTCGACGCGTCTTGATCGGTTCTAATCTTTTTTCGATGTTATTGCCAATCGGCCGTTGTACTCCGAAAGCAAAGTCCCAACCTATGCAAGCACGACAGAAGTAACTTCATGCCCCTCCCCAAGATGCACGACCAAGTCAGCTCTCGTTGGTACGTCTTCGATCATCCACAAAGTCAATCGCTCATAATGTGCGACGAACTGATTAATTTCGCCAATGCTCTTTCTTGATGCCGCCGGCAATGATTGTTCTTGCGCCAATCGCCACCTTCGAACGGCAGCCATATTGGGTACTTTGAGGTACGCGAGCTGATCGAAGCGATTCACGAGATCACCATACGCCGTCTCAAGCGCATTATTAATGTACCTACGCCAATCACCTTTGAGATCTTGATCTCGTTCGAGATCGTTAATAGGCACATCTTCCGGCGCGCCAGGCATAGGACTGGCACCGACGCACCAGCCTTCGACGATCACGCGCGTAATGGGTCCATCGATACGGCGGTTACCCACACGGTCATCCTTCGCTTTGTCGAACACGGGGACCCGGACCGAACCGCCATCTATGAGCATATCTATGTTCTTCAGTAACTTGTCGACGTCATGAGTACCCGGCGGACCTCGGGTCGCCATCAACGGATGAACTTCACTTGCCAACCGTAAACGTTCGTTAGTGGGTAGATAAAAATCGTCAATGCCGAGTACCGCAACCTTCTCGCCGACGTGCTTGAACGCGGAAGCGATTAATCTACAAAGGGTGCTCTTGCCCGATCCCTGACCCCCACCGATCCCAATGAGCCGATAATCTCCCTCGATCCAATAGTCGACTAATAACGCGGCAAGTTGCCGAAAGTCTTCCGGCGCTCCCGGTTCTAGATGTCCATAGCAGTCCAGGCCCCGTTGAGTGATCTGATAACCATCAACTTCATCCAGAACGTTCAAAGCGTCAGACCCTCCGTTGCAATGCGTCGATCACCCTCCCAAAAGATCAGGGGCACAATGAAAACCGATTGTCCGACGCAGAATTACGCTTACGCATCCTCTCGACCGTACGGAGGCAGAGACTCTATGATCGAGCGACCATAGGCCCGGGTTAAGAGTCTCCGGTCCAAGATAGTGATCCGCCCACCGTCTTCTTCGTGCCTTATAAGTCGACCGCAGGCCTGTATCAACTTGAGGGTCGCTTCGGGCACCGACACTTCGACAAAGGGATTACGCCCCTCGGACTCCAGCCATTCGGCAAACGCCTGGTCAATGGGATCGTCGGGTACGGAGAAGGGAAGCTTCGCGATAATCACGTGTCGACAATAGTCGTCGGGGAGATCAACACCTTCGGAAAAACTCGCAAGACCAAAAAGGTAACTGGGCCCACCCTCGTCGATCTTCTCTTTATGTTCGCTTAAGAGTTTTTGTTTGGATCCTTGTCCTTGAATGCGGCAATCGTTAAGAACCGAAGCCGGAAGCGCCTCGGTAACTGCTTGCATCTGACGCCATGAGGTAAACAAGACGAGGGCACTGATCTCTAATTCCAGCAATTTTGGAATCAGTTGTCCGAGTTCTTCTGTATGGAGCCCGACATCGCGTGGATCCGAGTTCATACGAGGAATTGCTAGGGTAGCTATTCGGCCAAACTCGAAAGGACTTTCGATACGCCGATTTCGAACGTTGGTACCTAAGCCAACTTGCTCAATAAACCGTTCGAAGCTACCCATCGTACATAACGTCGCCGACGTTAGAACCGCGGCATGACATTTTTGCCAGAGAATTTCTTGTAAGATCGCCCCTGGATCCAACGGCGCCGATAAGCACTCCACGTCGGTCCCTATGTCAGTCTCATGACGTAAAACCCAGCGCGCGCACATCGGATTACCTAACGCAGCGCCAGCGAAATCTGAAAACAGATCGTGCGACTGCGACGCGCGGTTGATATGAAAGCCGACGACCGGCAACCATTCCTCTGCTCGCTCCGCGTTTTCCCAGTTTCGACTCCCGTCTATAAGTTCTTGCAAATGTGCATGGCCAGTCTCAAGTAAATTGCTAAATTCAAGAAAATACCGTGACAACGGTTCGCACAGTTCAACAATCGACTCTGGTATACGACCCAGCGAAAACCGGGATATCGCGTTGCCATCGTTTTGAGTCGAAAACGAAAGGCTCGCCACTAATCGTTCCAATTCCGTTAATAAACGCGCTACCACGACCGTATCTCGCGCAAGTTTTCGAACGATCGAAAGCATTTCAGGCGGTTGACCGAAGTTTTGTGTCATGGTTCCGAGCGCGGTATTTACCTGATCAAGCCACCGGGTCGTTGCGCCTACGCGCGTCGACAATGTGAAGTGTTGTTGCGTTTTCTGCGGAAGATGATGTGCTTCGTCGATCACTAGTATCGTCTCGTCTGGCTGTGGAAGAATCACACCACCCCCAAGGTTCAGGTCTGCCAGGACCAAATCATGGTTCGCAACGACAATGTCCGCTTCATGAATTTCACCCCTCGCCCGAAAAAACGGACAACTTTGAAACAAATCGCAGCGGTTGTTAGCACACCCTCGGTGATCGGTTGTCAAACGGCGCCAACTCTCTTGATCAATCGGGTCGTCCCAGGATTCCAACTCGCCGTCCCAGTTTCCCTGTTCAAACATTGTTGCCATCGCCGTATAGGTCTTAAGGTCATTCGATCCAGGTTCGTCGAAGAGCGGAATTTCTGCACTCACATCCGTGTCCAACACTTCATCAAGCCTTTTCAAGCAAACGTATCGACCTCTTCCCTTCGCAAGGACATAACTGAAGTCTAGCGTCGTGTGGGAGGCAAGATCAGGAAGATCCTTTAGTAGTACTTGTTCCTGCAACGCAATTGTCGCCGTTGAGACGACAATTTTTTTTCCTTCCGCTTGCGCTACCGGGATGACGGCTAGGCAATACGCGGCCGTTTTACCGGTTCCGGTTCCTGCCTCAATTACACAAATTCGATCGTCGTCGTCGGTGATCCCCGTGGCAACGTCGGCAATCATTTGGCGTTGGCCTCGACGCGGTTCGAATCCGCGAGCATCTAACCAGGCGCGGTAGGCATCCTGAATCTCATCTTTTAGTGCGTGAGCCAACATGCGGCCGTAGACTGTCGTAATGAAAGTCGTTTTGTACCTTGTCTGGGTCTTGCTCGCGACACAAATCGTTGCGAATAGTTCTGACTTTACGGTTTCCGTTCTAACAAACGAAGTGCCCAATGCTCGCCAAATAGCAGAAAGTGCCAGCGGTCATTTATTTGTCGGTACGCGCCGTGCCGGCAAACTCTATGCTGTCGTTCCTCCGACAAGCGTCGGTGCGGAACCCGAAGTTGTGACGTTTGCGAGCGGCCTGACGATGCCTAGCGGGATCGTCCTCCTTGGCGGCGATCTCTACGTTGGAGCTCTCAATCGGATCTTGCGATTTCCAAGAATCGAAACGACTTTTCGTGAGAACCCGCAACCCCAGATCATCACGGAACAATTACCCAAGAAGCGCCACCACGGCTGGAAGTACCTTAGCGTGGGTCCGGACCAGCACTTGTACGTTCCGGTTGGCGCACCCTGCAATATTTGCCTGTCTCAGGATGAAAGACACGCGAGTATTTTACGAATCGATCCAAAAACGGGGGTTTCAACCCTTTATGCTCGGGGCGTCCGTAATAGTGTCGGTATGGCGTGGCATCCTAAAACGCAACAGTTATGGTTTTCGGACAATGGCCGCGACATGCTGGGGGACGATGTCCCTGACGAAGAAATCAATGTGGTCGAGGAACCAGGCGCACACTATGGCTACCCTTACATGCACGCTCAAGACATTCGGGACCCAAAATTCGGTAAGGAAATGGGGGATCGTGTCTTTACTCCACCCAAGGTTCGGATCCAGGCGCACAGCGCTGTTCTCGGCATGGACTTTTACACCAAGGGAGCCTTTCCTCCCAGATACCGAAACGCCCTGTTCGTTGCGGAACACGGCTCCTGGAATCGAACCAAAAAGGTCGGGTACCGCGTAAGCGTTATTCGCACCGACCCGGATCAAACGCTCAGGTATGAACCTTTTCTCGATATATGGCTTAACGGACAAAAAGCCACGGGTCGCCCAAATGACGTGCTCGTTTCGAAAGATGGGAGTCTCCTCATATCAGACGACCAGCAAGGAGTTATCTACCGCGTCGTGTACACGGGAAAACCTAACGACGCCACCAACGCCGCTTCGATAAACGTGACCGACACGCATTAAACTGCGTCTCGTAAATTGCCGCTTTAGTGCTCACTCTCGCTGCTGCGTTTCGGAGCCACTGGTTCCGTTTCCACCCTCCTCGCCGATATCCCGCCATGCCTTCGTGATACGCAAGATAAAGATGCTGGACATTTGATCGAGGAATCGACAATTCGCGGGATGCTCGATTCAGATACCATCCGATGAAATCTACGGCATCGTCAAAATCGTCGCGGTCGGCGAATCGCCTACCTCGGTCTCGGAGATAATCCGACCACGTTTCATCCGTCGCCTGCGCGTATCCATAGGCACTAGACGGTCGTCTTCCGGGAAAAATCCACAGAAACTTGCGACGTGCCGGCCGAGCATCAGGCACATACGAAGATTCCTTATGCGTTACCGCCATCAACGTTGACGGTTGGATGCCCCACCATCTATAAGACGCATCAACGGCACGATACCACTTCGGTTTTTCCATAAAAATATCACAGATGTCTTCAGGATCTTTCGGTGGAGTCGACGCGCAACCCGCGATCACGAGAGCCAAAACGAGGGCTCTAAGCGCCTTCATGATTTCTTAGAAACGCCAGGAAATCCGTTTCGCTTAGGACCGGAACTTCGAGAACCTCGGCGCGTGCAAGCTTCGCTCCCGCACCGGGACCGGCCACCACACGGGTAGTGTTCGGAGAAACAGATCCCGCGACTTTTGCACCCAAATTCCGTAATCGCGTTCGCGCTTCGCCGCGAGACATCGATTCAAGTGTTCCCGTCAACACCCACGTTTCACCAGCGCACGGAACATTCACCAGCCCGTCCGTCACTGGCCAACATACCCCTGCCGCCACCAGTGCCAACACAATTTCATTGTTGTCACTATTGTCAAAAAAACTCCGCAGATTGCCGGCCACGATCGGCCCAACATCCTCGACCTCAGTTAGCTCGTCCAGCGTCGCCGCCATCAGCGGTTCGAGGTCACCAAAGCGCTCCGCTAGGGCAATCGCAGTGGCTTCCCCCACTTCTCGGATCCCCAATGCATGGATGAAACGAGCCAGCGTCGTATCACAACTTTTACGAATTGACTCGAGGAGATTCGCCGATGACTTGGCGCCCATACGGTCCAACTCCGTCAAGTCTTCCCCTCGTAATTGATATAGATCAGCGGGGGTTTTAACGAGTTCTTGATCGACTAATTGATCGATCAATTTGTCCCCCAACCCCTCAATATCCATTCCCGATCGCGAAGCGAAGTGCTCGATAGCCTCCTTGCGCTGCGCCACACAGGTCATGCCGCTGGGGCAACGAACAACGACTTCATCACCGATCTTCTCAAGGACCGTGCCGCATGCAGGACATTTCCTCGGTATGGGAATTCGGCGTGCACCGGCCGGACGACGGGATTCTACGACGCCGACAACTTGAGGGATCACATCACCCGCTCTGTGAACGATCACGGCGTCACCCACGCGAATTCCGAGCCGCGCTATCTCGTCCATATTGTGCAACGTCGCATTGGAAACGGTGACACCTCCCACGAAGACAGGGTCGAGCTTTGCGACTGGCGTAATCGCCCCGGTCCTACCCACTTGGAATTCAACACCGGTGATTATCGTTGTCACTTCCTCTGCAGGATATTTAAACGCCATCGCCCATCGCGGTTTCCGCGTCACTGATCCTAGCCGCTCTTGCGCCGAAAAATCGTTGGCTTTAAGTACCACCCCATCGATCTCATATCCCAACGACGCACGTTCTTGGGCCAATCGTTCGATGTACACAATGCACGCTTCACAGCCCTCGACGACTTCCACGCGTGGGTTGACGCAGCACCCCCACTTCCTGAACGCCTCCAGGACATCCGCATGCGTCCGTGGACGAAAGTCGTCGCTACAACGTCCCATTGCATAACAGAATACTGACAGAGGTCGCTGGGCAGTCACGCCGGGATCAAGCTGCCGGAGGCTTCCAGCAGCTCCATTGCGGGGATTAACAACGGTCTTTTCCCCACTCTTCATCGCGCGTGCGTTGTACGCGTGAAACCCGGCGAGGGGCATATATATCTCACCCCGGATTTCAATAGATCGCGGGACATCAACGCCTAATAGACGTAGCGGAACCTGATCGATGGTACGGACGTTGCTCGTAATATCTTCACCAACTTCACCATTACCACGCGTCGCAGCACGCACCAATCCACCATCTTCGTATAGCAAGCTGACCGCGACGCCATCAATCTTCGGTTCACAAACGTAGCTGAGGATATCCTCTCCTAGAATCCGAACACATCGATCCTGCCATGCTTTAATTTCATCTCCAGATACACATTTATCCAACGAAAGCATCGGGATCGCGTGGACCACCTCGTCGAATTCGGTTGACGGTTCAGCGCCCACCCGCTGCGTGGGCGAGTCGGGAACCACCAAATCCGGATTCGCGTTCTCAAGTTCGACGAGTCGATCAAACAATAAATCAAATTCGACATCCGCAATTTCGGGGTCGTCGAGTACATGATATCGGTGTAGATGGAAACGTACTTGTTCCCGGAGTTGCTCGATCTCTTGTTCTGGTTCCATCATCTCGCGTAGCCTGCACCTAGTCGGCGGCCCACCACAACCACCCCTAGTTTTTCTCTATGACCTATCGCTTTCTACGCACGCATGGACATCTTTTTCCGAGCGAATTCGATGATCAGTTGACGATAGTGCTCGACGACCTGACTGGTTATCAAATTCATATGCTCATCCCTTAACTCCCCACCAAGGGTCTCCGCTGTATCTTTCGCGACGGCCAACATATCGTCGTACGCACTGAGCGGATCGTTAGGCCCAGTTATTTTCAGAAACATCGTAACCCCAGGCGTCGCCATTGCCTTAATATCGGCCAGATCGAAAGATCCAGGTTCAACAGCGTTCGCTACACTGAACTGCATATCGCCTGCCGCGTCGACGCGATGGAAAATATTCATGTCGCCGTATTTGAGCCCGTGCCGAAGAAGTACTTCGAGAACTTTCGACCCGTTCCAACGTTCACCATCCGAATCCATTACGGACACAACAACTAGATCAGTTAGGTCTTCGAGCTCCAAGGTTGCACTTCCTTCCGACGCTCCATGCGTCTTTTCAGCCTCCTGACGAACCTCCTTTCTAGTTCTACGAAGTCTAGACGGCGTTGCCTCCGCAACAATGGGGCTCTCCCCAGGAACCACGGAACCATCGCGGACTTCATCATCGAGCATCGCCTGGTTTTCGGTCACCAATTCCGAATCATCAATCAAATCTTCTTCTTTCTGCAGAGCCATTGTCGCTTGGACCGGCGTCCGTCCTGAATTCACTGCAATCCGTGCACCACCGTTGGGGAGCTCACCCCGCAACAGTTCCATCTCATCGAACGCTTTCGAATTTTCATTCTCGACAAGTTCCATCTTCAACGGGTTCCGCCGGGATCGCCGAACTACCCACAGCCCATGCACGATGACCGCTGCTATGAGCACGGCTCCGCATACCAGGATAAAGATCTTCATGTCCACTTCAGCACCTCGGGCCCGATTGATCGTCGGGCTAACCTACGGCCATTTCTGCCGCTTGTTCTACGTCCACCGAGACCAGCCGGGACACCCCCGGTTCGTTCATGGTCACGCCCAGAAGGTGATCCGCCATTTCCATCGTTAGCTTGTTATGAGTGATCACCACGAACTGCACTTCGCTCGACATCTCTTCAATCAGATCGGCAAATCGAACGACATTAGCGTCGTCCAACGGTGCATCTACCTCGTCGAGGAGACACACGGGACTCGGATTCAGGTGAAAAATTGCGAATACGAGCGCTACCGCCGTCATCGCTTTTTCGCCACCCGACAACAAGTGAACGTTGGCATTACGTTTACCTGGTGGTCTTGCCATCAATTTGATACCGGTATCGAGCAGGTCCTCCCCTGTCAGCTCCAACTGAGCGTGTCCTCCCCCGAACACTTTAGGAAATATAATTTTTAGGTGACCGTTAACTTCGTCAAAGGTCTCCTTGAATCGCGATCTTGTTTCCCGATCTATGCGTTTGATCGCTGATTTCAACGTATCAAGTGCTTCCTCAAGATCCGCATGTTGTGTGTCTAGGTACTGTTTCCTTTCTGATTGTTCTTCAAACTCATCGATCGCTGCCAGATTGATCGCACCCAATCGATCCACCCGACGTCCAATCAGATCCAACGCCGTAACGAGCTCTTCCTCCGTCACGTCTGGGGCAACGCCAACCAAGGCATCCTCAACGGTTATCCCCGTCTGATCTAGCTGTTGGCGTACGTTCGCGAGTTTCACCACGACGCTTTCGCGATCGACGCGAAGATCATCCAATTGCCTCCGAGTCTCTTCTATCCGCACATCTGCGTCCTGACGTTGCGCCTGTTGCATGGCAATTTCGACGTCAATAACCTCCAGACGATCACGGACCGAACTGAGCTCACGGTCAACGTTCTTGCGTTCTGATAAAACCGACTCCAATTGATTTTTTAAGGCGGGCAACGGTCGTTCGTTATCCGCCAAGCTCTTATCGATGTCTTGTAGCCGTTGATCTAGTTCCTCGAGCTGCGTCAACAATCGACGACGCGCAGTCTCGCTCGCCTGCAGGGAAGACTCGAGCGATTGATACTCGAGTTTGAGAGCGTGGTAGTTCTCTCTAACCGAGTGCGAGGCAACTCGAGCCGATTCGAGTTGCTCGATTCCCAAATCACGCGAGCTAGTTAATTCGTCACGTTCTTCCCGCTGTCGATCCGCTTCGTCAACAAGACCCACCAATTTCGCTCGCGATTCCTCAAGTTTCTCAGACTCCTGCTTGATCTGGCCTTCTAGTTCACGTTGTTCTTTTTTATTGAGCGTCCGACGTGCCGCCGCTTCCTCTTCACGCACCCGGTTGACGCCATGATCCGTCTTGACACTTGACAGCTTGTTGGATAATTCGGCCTGTCGAGTCTGTAGACCATCGCGCTCCGTTTCTAATGCTTGAACTTGGTTTTTCATTAACGTCAGATCTTCCTGGCGCTCGGCGAGGCCGGCTTCGGCATCTTCGACATCGCGTTCCAGTACCTCAAGTGCATGACTACGTTCGATAACTCCTTGTCCAGATTTGTCTGCTTGTCGAAAACGTAGCCAGTCTCGACCAAACCAAACTCCGTTCGCTAAAATTACACTTTCACCAGGTTGCAGCCCAGATCGGGCCAACAGCGCCTCTTCCATGGACTCAGCCGCAAGTATTCCGTCTAAAAGACCGCCGAGAGTAGCGTCCGTGTCTTCAACATATGCTGCCAGAGGCCGCAGTGTACTGATGGAGCGATCGTCGACGTCGGACGATGCTTGATACAACGTAACCTCTCCGCCTTTCAGATCGGTAACCTTGTCCGTGAACGTTGTAATGTCATCGACACTGACAGCCATCAAATCGTTGCCAAGAACGGCCTCGACAGCCCGCTCCCAACCAGAAGTTACCTTCAGACCGTCACGTAGCCGAAACGCCTCGGACAAACCGTGTCCGTCTATCCACGCATCGGTTTCTGTTCCCTCGGTGCCAAGTGCGGCTTGTTGCAGCGCAGATAATGAAGCAAGTTCGTGACGCATTGACTGGACAGAATTACGAGCTTCTTCCAGCGACCGCTCTCTTTCTGCGACCTCGTCTCGAGCTAAACGTAACGCCTCAATGCACGCCTCAAAATCAGCCGCCAACGCGTTGATCATTGCTTGCACTTGTTCGACTTGCTCCGCCAGATCGCTGAGACTCGAAGTCGTCGAACCCGTGATCGGATCGTGAGTGCCGAGTTCATCGCGCCGAGCACGCAACCTCAGGAGCACTTGATCCAAATGTTCCACGCGGCTCTCCTGGACATGGATTTCAGCGTCATTTGTATTCGCACGCACGCTAAATTCATCCCACAACCGCTGCAGCTCGGTGACCAAAGATTCATTCGTCGTTAATTCCGAACTCACGCGTTCAAATTCGACCTCAGCAGCTTCCAGTTCAGGCTTCTTGGCCGAGACGCGTTCCTGCAATGATTGGATCTCCACCTCATCCATCTCAAGCTGAGTCAAGGCTTCGGTCTGACGAAGAACAACCCCCTTGCGATCCTGGCCCAGCTGAACGATTCGTTCCCGATTAAACTGCATACCTTCCTCGAGCCGTGCAATATCGGTGCCTAACTTGTAGTACTTGCCCTGCGTGTCGTTGAACTTGTCAGTGGTCCGAGATTGCTCTGCTCTACCTTTTTCCAGTGCCGTATCAAGGCGTTGAAGCTCGGTCCTATTGCTTTCATTCTGAAGATCCAGTTGCGACAGTGTTTTTTCGCGCTCGGCCAAGTCCGTCTCAAGTGCTTTTAACTTGATCGTATACAAAGCCGCGCTATTGCCGCGCTCTTCTTCTTTGAATTTTCTGTACTTCTCAGCATTTCGAGATTGTCGTTTTAGGTGGGCTAGTTGCCGATCAAGTTCGTCACGAATATCGTTTAAACGATCAAGATTTTCGACAGTGTGCTTAATTCGATTTTCCGTTTCTCGTCGACGTTCCCTGTATTTCGAGATTCCGGCCGCCTCTTCTAGATAATTGCGAAGCTCCTCCGGCTTGGCCTCAACCATCTGGCTAATCATCCCCTGTTCAATGATGGAGTAGCTCCTGGGGCCGAATCCCGTACCTAGAAAGATGTCCATGACGTCGCGCCGACGACACCGGTTACCATTCAAGTAATAGTTGGACTGAGCATCCCTAGCTACTTCGCGGCGGATAGCAATCTCGCCATACGACGCGTACGCACCACCAATTCGCCCGTCACTGTTATCGAATAACAATTCGACACTCGCCATTGCGGTCGGTTGGCGAGCACTAGAGCCGTTGAAAATAACGTCCGTAAGTGCTTCGCCCCGAAGTTGCCGAGCGGAACTTTCTCCCATCACCCAACGCACTGCGTCGATGATATTTGACTTACCGCAACCGTTCGGACCGACGACGGCACATGTTTTTCCGGGGAGGCTGACCGTTGTCGGATCGACAAAGGATTTGAAACCAGCAAGCTTTATCGCTTTAAGTCGCATTCAGTGATGAAACACTGTGCCTGTTAGTCAGCAGCGCGTAGTGTAGCTGAAGTACATATATTTCAACAACTTAAATACGTAACTAATTGTTAATAATATTTAACAAGCAACCTACGTGGCCAGAGATCTTTTATGAGACTTCGGTATGCGACCCGTTAGTGATGATTTGTTAGAAGAGATCAGCACGATAAATCAATAGGCAACTAGCACACTTGTTAGTCTATACGCATACCGCGACAATCAATTCGACTCAATGACTCCCAGGTCATCTGCAAATGAAAACCGGACAGTTGCTCCGTCTGGTGTCAAGATTTCGCTGCGCCTCTCCATATCCCCCGGATGCGCGTTGGCTGTTCCCGTAACCGACAATCGGGCAACAACGTACACATGGTCGACGGAAGAAATAGGACGTGTTGGGTCCATGCTGACCGCGTCGTCGAGGGTGACGTTAAAGGAGTCCCGGCCATCTAGCGGTCTCTTTACCACCGCGAGTGGCGGACCCGCCTTTTCCGCGCGCGCATATACAAGCAGCCAAGAAAACTCCATAGGAATCGCACGGACATCGACGAAAACGTCCAAGTGTGGGCGCGCAGAACTCAGTTGTGCCCGCGCGGTAACAAGTCCCCGTTCGAAAAAATCGCGTTGTGATTCAGATATTTCTTGTCGCAGCGCTCGATCACTGTAACTAACCACTCGTTCATGCTGACGCCGTTGAACAGCGTCTAGCGTCAACAATTCGAGTACCGATGGATGATCGGATCGGTATGTTTGGATCCTGTCCACGACCATTCGCGCATCGGCATCGAGTATGCCACCCGCTGCCAAAAACGCCGCCTGCGCCCAATGCACATCGACGTCAAGTAGGGGTCCATCGCCCGGCGCTTGGACCATGGCAAATGCCTCGGCCGCATCCGAGAACCGCTCGGCCTTAAAATGCGTAAGTGCCAGGTAGTACCAACTCGCACGGTCTTGGGGTCGGCTCTTGATACGAACATTTAACCGTTTTGCGACGTCGTCCAGTTGACCTGGGGTCGCGTTGGCACTCATTACCACCGAGCCGATATTTCGAACGGATTCGGCAGTCGGGTCTCCCCAGTGTATGTATAAGGCTACGGACAACGCGACGACGACGACCGCGAGACTCGCCCCGACCAACATGGAACTGCCTTCATCACGGTCAACGTCTTCGTCTTCGAGGTCCGCTAGCAAGGCGACACCCAATTCTTCGCCAAGTTCTGCTCGGTCAACGGCTTCAATTAACTGAGATTTGGTTTCTGATTCGATCTCGCTGAAGCGATCTCGATATAGCGCTTTTCGCGCGTCGTCATCGGTCCAGCGCGGTTTGGATCGAAAGTACACGACACTAACCACTACCCAAGCGGATGTGGCGAGCAAGACCACACCCATGCCGAAATAGGTCGGAATCATTGTTTGCGGATAGCCTCCAACCGGGCTCGTTCATCATCGGAGAGGAAAACCCGTGTCACGCGACTACCGATTCTCCGAAGTACCAAAATACCGGCCAACAGTAAGATGGGCGGTCCGAACCATAGGATCCACGTATTCGCTCGAACTGGCGGGTCATACAACACAAAATCTCCGTATCGATCCTGTAAATAGCGACGCACTTGATCGTCAGTCATCCCCTCGTTGACCAATCGATACACAGTGCGCCTCAAATCCCGTGCGACCGGCGCGTCGGAACCGGGAAGATTGGTGTTAAGGCACTTGGGACAACGGAATTCTGCGATGAGGTCGTTATAGCGCAGCCGTTCACCTTCATCCTCGAACTCAAAGGCGTCGATAGTGGATACCGCGACAATCCAAGTCGCAAGCATCCCCGAGATAAGCGAACTAACCATCGGTCAAAGATTCCAAGATTGGTAAAAGCTCTCGATTCCAGTTTCGATCGTTCACATCGCCCACATGCCGAAACCGTATGATGCCGTCAGCGTCCACGATAAATGTCTCTGGCGCACCATATACACCGAGTTCGACGCCCAAATCACCCGTCGCGTCCACGATCGTGAAATCGTAAGGGTCTCCGTAGAGACTCAACCAACGGCGAGCCTTCTCGCTGTTATCGCGGTAGTTAATTCCCACTATCGAAATTCCCGTTGCCCTCCTTATGTCCATCAGGGTGGCGTGTTCGTGCAAACAGGTTGGACACCACGTCGCCCAAACGTTTACCAATCGGATTTTCCCTAACAACGATTGTCGCTCTAACACCTTCCCCGACGACAGTTCATCTAGTTGAAAAGGGGGGAAGGATTTCCCAACCAGCGCCGAGGGTAAGTGTGAGGGATCGTTGAGATGAAAACCTGCATAAAGGATCGCTACTAATGCGATAAAGCCGATAAACGGCGCGAAAAAAACTGTCCGTTTCACGTCACCTTAACCGCTGAGGCTAGGCCGCCCCGCCGCAACGCCAAACGGCGGTATCGACCATCCATGACCGCAAGTAATCCTCCGAAACAAACCAACAATCCCCCGCACCACACCCAACGAACCAACACTTTCTCCTGGATTCGCACACCCCACGAGCCATCGGGCAAGGGTTCCCCTAATGCAATGTATAAGTCCCGAAAGAATCCGGCATCGATGCCCGCCTCCGTCATCACACTGTTGCGCGCCAAGTAAGTTCGCTTTTCGGGATAAAGACTTATGTCTCCCACATCAAATTTCGCCCGTTGTGCCACATAATTAGGTCCGTTAACGGTCGTTACGGAAGAGAACTGGTATTCCCGGGCATTCAGTTGGACCGTTTCGCCTGGCGACAACCGAACCTCGGTTTCATGTGAGAACACGCTTGTGATCGCCACGCCCACAGCGCCGATTGCAAAACCGACGTGAGCCAATAGCATGCCAAGGTAACCAAACGGACGCGCACCTTTCCGCTGAATGAAGTCAGCTGTATGACTCAAAAGTAGCCACAGAGCGAGTGTCACGGCGATCACGACGCCGACAATGCTCGACGTATTCAACACCCGATCTGACAAAATCGCGATGACGAAAAACACGCCGCCAGCCAACATCGAGACCAACAAGAGCAAGCCAACTTGCCGGAACAGCCGAATCGGCGTTCGCTTCCAGCGCGCGACCGGTACCAACGCCAAAAATACCGCCAGGAGCCCCATCAACGGGACGAACAAGCGATTAAAGTACGGTGGCCCCACGGAAATCTTGTCTCCACCGGTGACTGCTTCGTACGCAAGTGGATAGAGCGTCCCAACAAACACAACGGCAACCGCAACCACAAACAGAACGTTGTTGATTAGTAAAAACAGCTCGCGCGACAGACCCATGTATGCGATACGGCTTCGTATCGCGGGCACCCTGATGGCGTAAAGCGCTAGCGAACCGCCGACCGTTATTCCCAACAACACGAGTAAAAAGACGCCTCGTTCAGGATCCACGGCAAACGCGTGCACGCTCGTTAATACGCCAGATCGCACGATGAATGCACCCAGCAAGCAAAGAGAGAAGGTCAATATAGAAAGCAGTACGGTCCAACTCCGGAACGCACTTCGTTTTTCGGTGACGGCGAGCGAATGAATGAGCGCTGTTCCCGCGAGCCACGGCATGAACGAAGCGTTTTCAACGGGATCCCAAAACCACCATCCGCCCCAACCAAGCTCATAGTATGCCCACCAACTACCTAAGGTTATCCCCACCGTGAGAAACGCCCAGGCGACATTAGTCCAGGGTCTCGCCCACCGCGCCCACGTCGCGTCCAGGCGTCCCGAAATTAATCCCGCCACACCGAAAGCAAAAGCAACCGAAAACCCGACGTAGCCCGTGTACAAAAGTGGCGGATGCACGATTAACCCAAAGTCCTGCAACAGCGGATTCAAATCTGCGCCCACCGTCGGGACATTCGGAACAAGTCTGAGAAACGGATTACTCGTCTGAAGTAAGAAAAGCAAAAATCCCGTGTTCAATAATCCCAGCGTCCCGAGTACTCGGCCATACATCTGGTAGGGTAAACGGCGACCGGCTATCGCCACGGCAAATGTCCACATTGCCATGATCAGGGTCCACAGAAGGAAAGATCCCTCGTGTGCTCCCCAAACGGCACTCACCTTGTAATACCAAGGCAGCAGCGCGTTCGAATTCGTCGCGACGTAGACAACCGAATAGTCGTCCACGAGGAAAGCATGAACTAACAAGATGAATGCAACCACAAGTGCTACAAGTTGCAAAACTGCAAACGACCCGCTGTTTTCCACCCAATTTCGCCGCCTTGTAGCAGCACCCAAGTGACCGAGACCACTCAGAATGATTGCCGCAACAAAACCGACAATGGCCGCAAGATGCCCTACCTCGGGTCCAACACTCCAAAGCATCCCAAAGGTCGCATCAAAACTCTCGACGTTTGGCACTACATTTTCGACCTTTGCGGCCGTCAAGAGTCTTCGCCCATATCCAGTAACTCCGGGGGCATGTAGTTTTCATCATGCTTGGCGAGTACTTCCTTCGCGTAAAAGACGCGGCTCGCATCGAGTTGACCGACCACGAGAACCCCTTGTCCTTCGCGAAAGAGACCCGGCAATATTCCTTGGTATCGAACCTCAAAGCGGGATCCTCGAAGATCGGATAACACAAAAGAGACCGCGAGGCCCTCGGGTTCGTGCGCGAGGCTACCCACTTCCACCATGCCGCCGGCCCGAATGCGTTTTGCGATCGGGGCTTCTCCACCCACAATCTTTTGCGGCTCGTAAAAGAGATCCATGTTCTCTTGCAACGCAAACAACACCACCCCTAACGTTATCGCACTGCCAAAAAGTAAGAACAGTCCGATGGCCATACGCTGCCTACGAAGTGGGCGCATTTACGTACCGCCCTCTTTGGTTGGTTCCTTGTTCCCAGCTAGCAGCTTGTTCTTAGCTCGAATTGGCCACGCCCCAAGCACAACAAGCGCCACAACACTTAGACCGTATACGCTCCATACGTACAGACCATACCCTCCCATAGCGGCCCAGTTATAGAATTCATCGATCAAGGTTACTTACCCCTCGTAAAGGCTCGAACCCATTCGGTCGCCCACTCACGTTTAAGGACCTCTACTCGCATCGCTGCCAAAATCACGCCGGCGACGAATATATAGAAACCGATCGCGTTGAAAAGGAGAGGCCATAACATGCTTGTCTCGATCGCGGGTTCGTCAACAAAGGTGATACTCGCTGGTTGGTGCAACGTCGCGAACCAGTCGACCGAATACTTAATGATTGGAATGTTGATGACGCCCACCAGCGCAAGGATCGCAACGGAATAGGCGGCCCGGCCCGGCCGTGGGATCGCTTGGCGTAATGCGATAAGCCCGAAGAACAGAAACAAAAGGACCAATACTGACGTCGTCCGCATGTCCCACACCCAACCAGTACCCCACGTCGGCATGCCCCACAATATGCCACTCGCGAGAGCTAGCATCGTCAAGACTGCGCCGACAGGCGCCGCCGCCGCGATGAAAACATCTGCCATCTTCATACGCCAAACCACATAGACAAAGCCCGCGACGGCGCAAGCGAAATAGACCATCTCGGCCAGGTGCGCGCTCGGAACGTGCATGTACATGATCCTAAAACTATCGCCCTGGTATTTATCCGGAGGCGCTAACACCAAGCCCCAAAAGCTGCCAACGATTAGGCCTAAAGATCCGCCGATGTATAAGCCACGGACCCACAAGGAAGAACCCTGATAAAAAAAACGGGGAGAGCCCATGCGGTGAAATACATCCTTTATCGCGCCCATATCAATACTCCTGACTCCCCCTCAGCGCCGCGCCAATCGCGAAGGGCGCCAGTGTAATCGATCCCGCTAACAAGGCGATTAGCCAAAGCACTGGCCCAGTTGCCGTAGCTCCATCTAATACTCGATAACAAGCGCCCGAACCAAAAATCAGAACGGGAATGTATAGGGGCATCACCAATACGGCTAAAAGTAATCCGCCCCGACCGAGCCCCGCCGTCAATGCCGCTCCAATCCCTCCTATTAGCGTTAGCACCGGCGTGCCGAGCAAAAGCGTTCCGACAAGGATCGCTATTATTTCAAATGGCGCGTTGATAAATACCGCAGCAAGCGGTGAGAGGATCGCGACGGGCAGTCCACTCACACTCCAATGCGCTAATAGCTTACCCAGCACTCCTAGAAATAATGGCCGACTATCCAGCAACATTAATTCTAAGCTGCCGTCGTCATGGTCACGTTGAAAAAGATTTTCCGTCGACAGCATGGCGGCAAAAAGCGCGACGACCCAAACAACCCCAGGGGCCACTCGAGGCAACGTTTCGCTGTCGGTTCCTACCGCAAAAACGAACAGAGATAAGGCAAGTACAAAGAATGCAATCGGATTGGCAGTCTCAGTCCGCGCCCGAATTGCGACCAGGAGGTCACGACGAAATTGCACCCCAAAATTTCCCATCATGCGCCGAGCTCAAGCACCCGGGTCTGTGGGAATTCGAGTTTGACGTGCGTCGCACAAATACACCCACCACCCGCGCTCCGATGCTTGGCGATGAGGTCCCTAACTAGCGCGACCGCATCGTCGTCCAGTGAGGTCATTGGCTCATCCAACAGCCAGAGACGTGACTCCGAAACACATAATCTTGCCAGCGCGGCTCGACGCATTTGACCTGCCGAAAGGGTACGGCATGGCGCGTCTTTGTACCTGTCCAAACCCACAGAGTGGATGGCGGATAATAGCGTTTCTGGACTCACGTCTCTTTCTTGCAAACCAGCACACCAGCGCAAATTTTCAAGCGGACTGAGCAATTCGTTCAATCCCGGCCGATGGCCCATATAGAGCAGGCCAACCGCGTGTTGTATGACACCCTCATCCGCTTCAAACAGTCCCGCCAAACATCGGAGCAACGTCGATTTACCACTGCCGTTCGGACCCCAGAGTTCCAAGACGTCGCCAGAAGCAACCGTTAGACCGAGTCGGTCGAACAGTCGCTGACCCGCGACCGTACATGTCAGCTCGTTTACTTCGATCAATGATTGATTCAAAAGAAGGGCGGTTCGATGCAGATGCGTTAAGCGCGATTATAGTGGGCAGACGCACGTTCGACATCCGGTCTGTAGATCGTTGAAATGCGTCCCGCTCTGGTTGATCTATTCCGTGGTTCCGCAGCGACTTCGATCGCTCATCGTGCGGTCAACGAAGAAATACGATATACAAGGCGTGGCTTAAGAAAATGCGCTAAACCAGCTTTGAACCATGACTCTCAATCGACAAGTCCCGCGATGCCTTTGATCAGTCCGCGGTCAATCAAACGATCGGTCTTTTCAAGGTCTGTTATTCGTCTGATGACCAGAATCTTGACCCTCAGCGCAGCCCTGTTGCTTAGCGGCTGCGGAGGTTCAGGATCGAATACAGTAAATCCGCCCGCGAGTGGCAACGAAAGTATCGCCAGCACAACGGAATCAAACACATCGTCCGAAGAAGGTTGGGTTGAAGGAGAGTTCGAAACGCCAGGAAATTTTCGCTATCTCTGCGCGAATCCCCGAACCGGTGACGATCCAGCGACCGGTAGTGCATACCTCGATGCAGTGGGTACAACGACGGATGAAAACAACTGGTTGCGTTCGTGGAGCAATGAGCTCTATCTCTGGTACAGCGAAATCGAGGATCTCGATCCCGCTGAGTATTCAACGTCGGAATACTTTGACCTGATGAAAAGTTTCGAAACGACTGCGTCAGGCAATCCCAAAGACAAATACCACTTCACGTACGATACGGAAGAATGGCGACAGCTATCTCAATCCGGAATCACTGCGGGTTATGGAGCAGAGCTGGCCATTTTATCTTCTTCCCCTCCCCGAGAAGTTGTGGTCGCGTTTACCGAACCGAACACTCCTGCGACTGCCAGCGACGTGAACCTTGCTCGCGGAACAATCATCGTTGAGGTTGATGGCGTCGACGTTGAGAATGGGTCGGACACGGCGACCCTAAACGCCGGTTTATTTCCCGCGACGACGGGAGAAAGCCACGAATTCTCGGTGAGAGACCTCGGCGAGACCGAACCGCGCACAGTCACCATACAATCCGCGTTGATTACCCAAGACCCCGTACAAAACGTCAAAGTGCTCGCTACAGATTCTGGCGATGTTGGTTATATGCTGTTCAATGCACATCTGGCACCTTCTGAACTTGAACTCATCGATGCCGTCGAGTCCCTTAGCGGAGCTGGCGTCGTCGATCTCGTCCTCGACCTTCGCTACAACGGTGGGGGCTATCTCGACATCGCGAACGAACTTGCTTTTATGATCGCCGGTTCGGAACGCGCGACAGGAAAGGTATTCGGCGAGATCCAGTTCAACGATAAACACCCTTCCACGAATCCCGTCACGGGGGCTGCTCTCGAACCGGAACTTTTCCATACCTCCGCCCGCGGGTTTTCGGCTTCCGAGGGAGTAGCTTTACCCGTGCTTAATCTTGAAAGGGTGTTCGTATTGACGGGGCCCGGTACCTGTTCGGCGAGTGAATCCATTATCAACGGTCTCCGTGGTATCGACGTCGAGGTAATCCAAATCGGGGCATCCACATGTGGCAAACCCTATGGTTTTTACGCGTTCGACAATTGTGGAACCACCTATTTTTCGATCCAGTTTCGTGGCACCAACGCAAAGGGGTTTGGCGATTACACCGACGGGTTTTCGCCAACCAACGATCCATCGCCCGGAACGGCGCTGCCCGGTTGTTTTGTCGCTGACGATTTCGGCCACGCTCTCGGAGATCCCTTAGAGGACCGACTCAACACCGCCCTCGCCTACCGCAACAATCCGGATTGCCCGGCCTTAGCCAAAGCGGCCGCCGCGAATAAATTGACTTCGACTTCGGACGTTCTTGCCAACGGGAAGATCGAACAACCTTTCATCGGATCACTAGGCGTGTTGAGCCATTGACGATGCCCGCACACTCGCGACACGCTGGAACCTCCTGGTCCACATGAAACGAACACGTTCGTAAATTAAGGGGCGGTGTCCGTCCTGGAAACTCGATAAACCGCATTGGCGAAATCGTCTGAGATATAGATGTTGCCCTGGTGGTCCTCCGCAATCTCAGCTGGCCGTCCGATCACATCATCGTCGAGCAGGAAGCCAGTCAGGAAATCTTGGGCAATAATCCCGTTCGCATCCCATTGCAAAGAAACGACCTTGTATCCGTCTTTACGGCTCCGATTCCACGAACCATGCAACGCCACCAGCGCCGCGCCCACCATATCGGGGCGATGGGTGGGTGAGCGCAAAAAGACGATTCCAAGCGGCGCGTTATGTGCGGGAAAATCAAAAACCGGCGATATCGAGTCAGCAATTAACGTTTCGTTACCGCTCCCAAGATCCGGATCCGGGACGCGATCCCCATTCGCATAGGGCCAACCATAAAAACCCCCAGCCCGAATGCGATTAAGTTCGCACGGAGGGAAATTATCGCCAAGCAAATCCCGACCGTTGTCTGTCGCGTAAAGTTGTCCATCCTCGGGCGACCAATCGAAACCCGCTGAATTCCTTAGCCCCGTTGCAAAGAGCTTCTCACCCGAGCCGTCCAGCTGATACTGCAATAATGCTCCGCGACGTACATCGTTCTCTTTGCAAACATTGCAGCTCGATCCGACCGCTACGTACATTAAGCCATCAGGCCCGATCCGCAGTGTTTTTTTCCAATGATTGCCGCCTGCCGGAAGACCCTGGACCAAAACCTCGTATTCTCCCGATATCTGCCCTCCGTCAAAGGGGACGCGACCAATCCCGTCCTCCTCCGCGACATAGAGGAACCCACCGTAAAGATCCAACCCATTAGGCCCATTCAAACCTTCCAAAACGACATCGTAACCGTCCGACCGGCCGTCGCCGTTAGCATCCGAGTAGAGAATTAGAACCTGACCGGTCCCAGGCGATGCAACAAGCAGATGATTCGCATCCGTCACTCGCAGAACGCGCGCATCTTTAATCCCCACCGCAAACAAAGTTACTTGATAGCCATTGGGGGCTTTCAACCGTGCGGATACGATGGCGTCGTCTACCCTCGGTGGGTCAACGTAGCCTGGGAAGAAATTACCCAACATACCGAGCGGAACGTTCACGGGGGGCAGAACAATCCAGATTGCCAGTAATAGCAACGCCAGGACGACTCCAAGACCAATGAATACTCGACGCAAAATCTTCATCACCGCTATCTCCAACTCGTTTTTTTGCGGACAACGCCGCGGCCGCACGAATAATGACTCCCGTCAATCGGATACGAATGCGAAATCAATGTTGAGATCAACGCTTGGGCCCGTTTCGCGTAATTAGTTGCGTACTTCCGAGCTTGGAATCGTACGTGATCATGGCCGTGCCCTCCTCGAGTTGTTGCAGGATCTCCGTACGCTTCGATTCAAGCGTCCCATCGGTCACTCCACTTTCGCGGGTAATGTACTCATCAATGACTCCCCATAGCGCCTCGTCAGAAAGCGCTTCATGAGGTATTTCGATCACCTAGTACCGCTCCTCCGTCTGTTCCGCTACACGCAACAACCGCAATTGCTGCTTGAGACCAGCAAAGTCGAACAAATTGGCGTCGGCTAGATGAGAAGGCACGACGTTTTGCATGGCCCGCGCGATATTTTCCACGCGCCCCGGCTGAATCTGATCCCATTGCTGGCACATCTCTTTGACGACCTGCCGTTGCAGGTGTTCCTGTGAACCGCAAAGATTGCAAGGAATAATCGGGTGTTGTTGGTACTCGCTGTAGCGGGCGATATCACGTTCACGGACGTAATACAGGGGGCGAATCACGACATGTGCACCATCATCAGAGAGGAGTTTTGGAGGCATTGATTTTAATTTACTGCCAAAAAACATATTGAGAAAAAGTGTTTCGACCGCGTCATCGAGGTGGTGCCCCAACGCGATCTTCGTAGCGCCTAATACGCCGGCTCGCTTGTAGAGAACACCCCGCCGGAGTCGCGAACAAATTGGACAAAAGGTTTTACCTTCAGGCGTCAGATCCCTAACAATCGAAAAGGTGTCTTCCTCAACAATGTGATATTCGACGTCAAGTCCATCGAGGTAACGAGGTAGAACATCGGCGGGGAATCCAGGTTGTTTCTGGTCGAGGTTCAATGCGAACAACGTGAACCGAACCGGTGCGTTACGCTGCAAGGAACGCAACACATCCAACAGCGTGTAGGAATCCTTTCCACCCGAGAGACAGACCATCACTCGATCGCCTTCCTCGATCATCGAGTGGTCGACGACGGCTCGCCCGACCAAACGCCTCAACTTCTTGCTGAGCTTATTACGTTCAACGTTTTGGTTCGCCATAACGGCGAGAGTGTGCGATTGGAGATATCGAATAGCAACGGCTTGCCGGACAATTCAACGAATCCTAATTCCTTGCATTCGGACTCCCGGTCTCTATGATTACGCCGCGACCAATTACTGTGGCGCACGAGCGTACGACTCGTCACGTGGATGAACCGCATAATGGTGAAAACGGCCTAAATCACCAGAACCCTTTTAAAGATCTGCGGAGACTGGCGAGCTAGTGTCTTGCATCAGGAGATACCTATGGGACTCGAACACCAGGGCGAACCGACCAATGTCGACGAAGCAGATGATGCGCTGCACCGTATTCGACACAGTCTCGCGCACGTGTTGGCACAGGCTGTACTTGAAATGCGACCGGGTACGACGCTCGGATTCGGCCCCCCCGTCAAAGACGGGTTTTACTACGATTTCATCCTCTCTGAACCCATAACCGACGAAGATTTCCCTAAGCTCGAACAACTGATGCGTCGCATCATCAAAAAAGGCCAGCGTTTTTACCGAGAAGAGTTACCTCACGACGACGCTCTCAATCGGCTCACGGAAATGAACGAGCCGTACAAGCGCGAATACGCGCTCGAACTCTTGGATCGCAACGAGCTTACCGAACTTTCGTTTTACCGGAACGGACCATTTCTCGACATGTGTGAAGGGCCCCACGTCGACACGACGCGCGACATCCCGAGGGATGGCTTTAAGCTCCGTAGCGTTGCCGGCGCGTATTGGCGCGGGGACTCAGACAACGTGATGATGACCCGTATTTACGCGTGGGCATTCGGTGATAAAGAGACCCTCGATCTTCACCTAGACGCGTACGAACAAGCCTTACTACGAGACCACAAGAAACTTGGTCGAGAACTCGGCATCTACACCATTGACAATGACATTGGCCGGGGATTGCCGCTGTGGTTACCCAACGGCACAGTCATTCGCGACGAGCTCGAAAAGCTGGCCAAAGAACTCGAGTTCAAAGCCAACTATCAGCGTGTCGCGACTCCACATATCGCCCGTCGTGACCTTTTCTATCAGACGGGTCATTTGCCTTACTACGCCGATGGCATGTATCCGCCAATGGAACTGATCGAAGAAGGCGACGACGGGGAACAGGTCAAAGAAGCTTATGTCTTAAAACCCATGAATTGCCCGCATCATCACAAGATTTTTTCGTCAGAACCACGCAGCTATCGGGACCTGCCGCTGCGCCTCGCGGAATACGGGCAAGTGTATCGATTCGAAGAGTCGGGCGCCGTTGGCGGACTGATGCGTGTTCGCGGGATGAATATGAATGATGCCCACATCTACTGTAGCGAAGATCAGATCAAGTCCGAATTCAGAAACGTGATGGCGCTGCATGATGAAGCCTACGCCATTTTAGGCCTGGACAATTACTACATTCGCCTTTCCCGCTGGGATCCAGACGATCCCAAGGGAAAAGACAAGTACGTTGACGACCCAAAGTCGTGGGAAACCTGCGAACGCCTCATCGCTGAACTCTTGAACGAAATGGAAGTGGCCTACGTCGATGGGCCCGGAGAAGCCGCGTTCTACGGACCCAAAATCGATATGCAGTTTCCTACGGTGACCGGTCGTGATGAATCGGTCAGTACCATTCAACTAGACTTTGCGGTTCCACCCCGATTGGGACTTTGTTACGTCGGATCCGACGGAGCCGATCATGTGCCGTACTGCATTCATCGAGCACCCTTTTCGACACACGAACGATTCGTTGCCTTCCTGATTGAACACTTTGCGGGTGCGTTCCCAACATGGCTCGCGCCAGTTCAAGTCCGCGTGTTGACGGTCTCAAATCAGTTCACGGAGTACGGACAACGAGTCGTCGACAAACTTCGAGCGCGTTTCATACGCGCCGAACTCGGCTCCGCCAGCGACACGGTTTCCAAGAAAATCCGCGAGGGCACGACTCAAAAAATCCCTAACCTAGTGGTCGTAGGCGAACGAGAGGCACAAGACAGCACAGTGACCCTTCGGCGTTACGGTATTGAAAAGCAAGAAACCCTGACGCTTGACGCACTAGAGCGCACGCTAGTCGAAGCCATCGCACAGCGATCTCTAGAACTTCCGTTGAGCTAATCGGGTAGAGGGCCCCAACGGTTCTTTAACTCAGTTTGACGCCTGCGCGGTGTGGCGATTCGAGCCAGACAAATTGATGTAATCCATCAAAATATTCCCCGTCTCGATGATCAGTGGGTCGGGGTCTTCGTCGCTACCGGAAATCTTCTCTGCTTCTCGTTGCGATCGACGCGTCTCAAGCTCTTTGAGATTCGTCACCGGATCTTCTCCTTTGGCAATCAGCAGCGCGTTTTCGAGATCGAGCCGCCACACATCGTCGGCCTCTTTTTCATTCACACGGGTCGCTTGATTAAGGGATATGTGGGTTTCAGCACGCTTCTGTCTCCTCCAGTCAGACAATGACCGGAGATAAGCGAAATCCGGATCTTGCGCGACCCTTCGCTCGTGATTCATCCTGAGTCGATCCAGATAAGGTTCAACCCCATTCGTCTGCCGATACGAGGTGGGCTTGATTGTGTCCCAAGTAAGCGCATCTTCCAGCGTACTCTCACCGATATTATCGATACCGAATACATCGGGGTAGGTAATGTCAGGAACGATGCCTTGATGCTGCGTGCTGTCTCCGGATACACGGTAAAATTTTGCTTCGGTAATTTTCAATTGGCCCCGGTTCAAGGGCACTAACGTTTGCACCGTACCTTTGCCGAAAGTCTGGGTCCCGATCACCAATCCCCGTTGGTAATCTTGAATCGCTCCAGCAAAAATTTCGGATGCCGACGCAGAAAGTCGATTGACGAGTACGGCAAGCGGGCCATCCCAGGCTGTTCGACCGTCCTCGTCTCGATAGACCCTTGCGTTAGGCCGGCGCGCTTTTCGTACTTGAACGGTGGGACCCGTTCGAATAAATAGTCCCGTCAGCGACTGTGCTTCTTGAAGCGACCCGCCCCCATTGCTTCGTAAATCAACGACCAGCCCGTCCACACCCTCAACTTTCAACTCCTCGATGAGTTTGTTTACGTCGCGCGTCGTGCTTTTGAAGTCCTTATCGCCACGACGCACCGCATTAAAATCAACATAGAAAGTTGGGATCTCCAGGACACCAATTCGGACGTCTCCCAACTCACTCTCAAGCGTGAATACTCTTTTTTTTGCAGCCTGATCTTCTAGTTTTACCGTATCACGCTTAATCCGGATCACCCGACTAGATTCTTCATCACCGGAGTTATCGACAAGACCGAGTCGCACAATCGTGCCCTTCGGACCTCGAATCAATTCGACGACATCGTCAAGGCGCCAGCCCACCACATCGATGAGTTTGCCGCGTTCGCCCTGTCCAACCGACACGATTCGATCCGCCGGCCTTAATTCCCCCGCTTTATCGGCTGGACCCGCGGTCACGAGTCTCACCACTGACGTGTAATCGTCTTCCGTACGCAGTACTGCGCCAATTCCTTGCAACGAGAGCGACATGGTCATATTGAAGTTTTCGGACGACCGAGGCGAAAGATATTGGGTATGGGGGTCGTACGTCGACGCAAACGCGTTGATGTATAGCTGAAAAGCATCTTCTGATCGAGTTTGTTGAGCCTGTTTCAACCGATTCCGGTAGCGCTTAAGCAGTACGTCCTGAATGTCACCAAGATCTCTATCGCTAAGCCGCATACTAAGAATCGATGCTTTTAAACGACGGTCCCACAATGCATCGTTCGCAGTTTCATTTTCAGACCAAGGGGCACCTTCGCGGTCAATCTGAAGTGTCTCGTCGGCATCAAAGTTAAATTTTTCGACACCCTCTTCGAGCCTCGCTACGAGGGCATTTAAGCGCCTCAAAAGACGGTCATGAAACGTATTGTAAATGGCAAAGGCAGGCTTCAAGTCAGCGTGCTTCAACGCGTCGTCTAACTGGTAACGATACTTGTTGAGTGCATCGAGATCAGATTGAAGCAGGTAGGCGTGCCCAGGATCCAAGGTGCTGACGTACTTATCGAATATCTCGCTCGACGCCGAGTCGTCCAACGGCTTCTTAAGGAAGTGGTTGTGGCGAATCTGATCCACAATGGTGAGACTGGTCCGTGGATGGATGGCGAGCGGCTCAAGTTCGCGAACGTGACTTCCATCGAGTCCGACTTGCTGTCCTTGGGCAAAAGAAACGGTAGAACCGACGAACGCAAGAACCGCAAGCCGTCCAGCGGCTAGTTTGTTTCGATTGCCCATACTGCGTTTAGTTCCCTACACATCGGCGCTTAGAGATTACAGATAAGTCGTCTGAAACCTGCCTGCCAGCACGGATATTTTTGTGCGGGCGGATAGCTCCGCACGAGTGTCGCATGGGGAGACTGGAATGTAACCCCGGCTCAGCGTTTGCCAACGTCATGAGGAATGGCACATTTTTGCGGGGCACGGAATAATGCGGTTTCGTCGTAACAAGGACCACTCATGCGAACGAAGTGTCACCGCGGTCGAAAAGTACTGTCCACCGCTAGCTTAGTATGCGCCATGTTTCTGTGTGCCTGCGCACCCAGCGTTAGCTCCGAATCGACGTCACCGAATGATAGCGACGAGAGCGTTAAAGCAACTCATCGATTGCCCGAGTCGATGAGCGGAGAAGCGTTTCTCGAAAAAAACAGGACCCTGCCCGGCGTCATTACGACAGACTCGGGCCTCCAGTACAAAGTTCTCGTGCAAGGCAGCGGTTCTCGTCCAGGACCAAGAGATACGGTCAGCACGCACTACGTGGGAACTTTGATTGACGGTACAACCTTTGACAGTTCCCGAGCACGTGGATCACCAGCACAATTCCGAGTCGACGGGGTAATTCGAGGCTGGACTGAAGCGCTTCAATTGATGCCTGTCGGATCCAAATGGATGCTCTACGTCCCATCCTCCTTGGCGTACGGCTCTCAACGTGTCAGGCCGCACATTGGTCCTGACGAGACCTTGGTATTTGAAGTTGAATTGCTTGCTATCGTTGGAGGTTAAAGCCGCTATCTGCATCACCCTTCGATCTCGAGCTAAACGACTGGCCGATCGGGCCGGCGCGTCCTACAAGCTCTCCTTAACGTTGCACTGAATATGACTCACGTTGCGATCGCGAATACGCATCGACGGTTCCCCAGACAATTGAGACCAAGGACGCAGCCCTCTACTGGTCCTCGATATTGCGGATCGAATCGTCAGTATCAGACGTCCCAGTCGACCTAAGCAACGACGTCAAATGAAACGAAGCCTGACACGAACCGCCCTCCTCGGCAGCATCACCACGATCATTGGTATCGGCTGGCTGGCCAACGAATTCGAGCTCGATCTTGATCGACTGCTCGAATTCTTGTTATCCAGCACGCTGATCGTCATCGGCTGCATCATGTTGGCCGCACTCGTCGTGGTGTCTCGTCGAATACTTCGACGCAAAACTCGGAGTCCACAAAATAATCAGGGAAGATCGGTAAAGAATCGAGCCAACCTTGGTAAATAGTAATTATCGAGATCCACTGAAAACGCAACCGCATGAGCTCGGCCCATGATGCGGTCTCGTGTAATCAGTCCGATCCTCCTCGAGTCACTGCTGTTATCACGATTGTCGCCGAGCATCATGTAATAACCCGCCGGAATTTCTTGCGGCGAAAACGTCGAGTAGGTCCCGGTGGCTCGGCGGTTTACCATAATCACGCGGGAGTCACCTAAAACGCTCTCGCGAAAAAAACGATGGGCATTTGTATTAGGGATGGGAAGCTCCGCAACTTCGTCAGCCCCTAGAGGTTCGTATTTGGCCTTATCACCGTTTACAAAAAGCTGGTTCCGACGCAATTCAACCACGTCACCGGGTATTCCGATCACTCGTTTCACAAAGAGACGCTCATCTAGAGGATTATCAAACGTGACGATGTCTCCGCGACTCGGTTCGCTCCACCGAAAAATTCGGAGCCATGTGAAAGGAACCGCAAGGTCGTATGCCAATTTATCTACAACGATTCGATCTCCTGGCAGGATCGAGGGTTTCATGCTGCCAGAGGGGACCTGATTCCAATCCGCGATGGCCGAGCGGAAAACAAGCATAACGACCACGAACACAACAAAGCTTCGCCACTCACTCCACAACTTATAAAAGCGGTCATTCACGAAATAAACACCACCCTCGCGACACTCAGTTCAGCCAGCGATCGCGTTTCCACGTATTCGAACAAATCGTTTCTCACGACGATTGATGATTTCCTTCTTCGAATTGTGTCAACTGTTGCGGACTCGCCTCGGTCTGATATTTTTTCTTCCAATCAGCGTAAGACATGCCGTAAACGATTTCACGAGCCGACTCGTAATCAACATCTGTACCGCGTTCTTCCGCTGCTGCCACGTACCATTTGGACAAACAATTGCGGCAAAAACCCGCAAGATTCATGAGGTCAATATTCTGCACATCCGTCCGTTCATCCATGTGAGCGAGTAAGCGCCGAAAAACCGCGGCTTCTAACGCTTCCTCCGATCCGCTTTGATCCGTATTCATGTCGTTACTCCTTTTACTGACCGGAATAGTAACTGAACTATGTTTCAATGCCGCAAGGCGAGAAACAGTTCAGAGGCATCCATGGAACTTTTACTGAGTCCCGAAATCTGGGGGGCGTTCATCATGCTGACGATGCTGGAAATCGTCCTGGGTATCGACAACATCATCTTCATCACGGTGTTAACAGATCGCTTGCCCGAACATCAACAAGCCCGAGGGCGGTATCTGGGACTCGCACTGGCCATGGGTTTGCGCATATTGCTGCTGCTTTCTATCGCGTGGATCATGAGCTTGACGGCCACGGTTTACGAAGCGTTCGGACAGGACTTTTCGATCCGCGACTTCATCTTGCTGGGCGGTGGCGTGTTTCTCATATTTAAAGCCACCCGTGAAATTCACAACGCGTTGGAAGTCGAGGACGAATACGACCAGGGCGCTGGCTCGGCGAGTTTTTTCGCAGTTTTGATCCAGATCGCGTTGATCGATGTGGTGTTCTCATTGGATTCCGTGATCACAGCCATCGGCCTCGTGCAGGAGATTCCGATAATGATTGCCGCGATCGTCTCCGCAGTATTAGTCATGATGCTAGCTGCCAATGCAGTGGCTGAGTTTGTTGCCGCGCATCCAAGCATCAAGATGCTTGCGCTCGGATTCTTGGTGCTCATCGGTTTTACATTAACCGTTGAAGGATGGGGTCTCCACGTCCCGAAGGAATATCTGTATTCCGCCATGACGTTCGCATTCGTCGTCGAAATATTGAACATCCGTGCTAGCAAGAGGAAACCACTGCGGCTCCGAAAAATGCAGCTGGGGGACCTTATGTTGGTACGAAAACCGGCGTAGTTCGACCTGTCTCGAGTCTGATGGACTACCGAACGAACCTCTAAAATCTGCTAGTTACCCCGCGACTGGCGCGTCGCGGAGGAATACCGGGGCGTCGTCTCGACTCTCGACTTCGCTGTATCGATAACCATCGACAGCAAACTCTTTAATGGCTTTGATCGTTTCGACGTTACCCTCAACGAGGTAGCGCGCCATGAGTCCACGCGCTCTTTTTCCATAATAGCTTAGGAACTTGTATTGACCTTTATGCAAGTCTTTGAATACTGGCGTGACGATTCGGGCGTCAATACTTTTGCTGTCCAATGCGTCGAAATACTCGTTGGACGCCAAGTTAACAAGAACCCTGCTGCGGTGATCCTTGAGATCGTCGTTGATCGAATCCGTAATCGACGAACCCCAGAAATCATAGAGGTTTGCCGCCCGTTTGATTTCGAGGCGGGTTCCCATTTCGAGGCGATACGGGTGGATCATATCCAGCGGCCGCAACATGCCATAGAGTCCAGAGAGGATCCTTAGCCGACGCTGTGCGGACGTGAGCTCCCTTGCCCCGAAGGTCCATGCCTCAAGACCCAAATAGACGTCGCCCTTGAACGCCAAGATCGCCTGCTTCTGAGGTGCCGAGTTTCTGCCCCAGTTATCAAATCGATCCGCGTTCAATTCACCCAGCTTCGTACTCACACCCATCAGGTCCGAAAGATCCGCCGGTGAAAAAGATTGCATGTGCGTGGCTAGTTCGTCCGCCCTTGCCACAAACCGTGGTTCAGTACGCTTCCGTGTTTTCGCCACAGTGTCAAAATCAAGTGTTTTTGCAGGAGACAGGACAGCCAGCACGATTTTTCCTCACTCGTAACAACCACTCAAACAACCATAGTTTAATGAGGGTGCTGCACAGATGCTATGCACGGTAAACTCGAAGGGCGCACCACTACGATCACGGCGTTTTTGCAAATGGAGGGTTGGATATGAACGTCCAACAGGAAATCGAGACTAAGTTGAACTCGCTTGAGCCATTGCATCTCGAGGTCATCAACGAAAGCGACAATCACAACGTTCCGGACGGTTCCCAGTCCCACTTTAAAGTCGTCATCGTAACCGAACAATTTAACGATACCGGACGCGTTGCCCGACACCGTATGATCAACCGCCTGCTCGAAGACGAGTTAAGTGGGCCCGTCCACGCCCTTGCAATTCATGCCTACACCCGCAACGACTGGGAAGACCGATTTGGCAAGGCTCCGATGTCACCCCCTTGCGCGGGTGGCGATGGCTCGAAAAATTAATCGCGAATGTCGAACGTCGTCACCTTTTATCGATTTGTCGCCGTCCCCAAGCCTGACGTTCTGCGCCATCGAATCACTTCCCTTTGTGAGAAGTACGCGCTCGTCGGCACGGTATTGATTGCGCCCGAGGGATTCAACGCAACCCTCGCCGCGAACTCGCGTCGCAGTCTCGAAGACTTTATCGTGGATTTTGAGGCTGACCTTCGTTTCAAGGACCTGAATTATAAATGGTCATCTTCACGTACCGACAACGCGGTTTTCCATCGTCTCAAAGTCCGAGTACGCCCGGAAATCGTCAGTTTCGGCCGTACATATCAACCGTCAAAGGCTCCGGGTCGTCGTGTCGATGCGGAGGCATGGAACGCCCTCATTACCTCACCAGATATCACACTGATCGACACCCGTAACAAGTACGAAACCGAGATCGGCGGATTTCCCAACGCGATATCCCCCGACACCATATCCTTTCGAGATTTTCCTGAATTCGTTGAACGTGAGCTCGATCCCTCAACCCACTCAAAACTAGCCCTATATTGCACCGGTGGGATCCGCTGTGAAAAAGCATTTCAGTTCCTCAGCGAACGAGGATTCGAGCATATCCATCAACTGGACGGCGGGATTCTGAACTATTTGGCCGACGTTGATGCGGCCCATAATCTCTGGTCCGGCGAATGTTTTGTTTTCGATCAGCGAGTCGCCCTCGACAGCAATCTTCGTCAGGGAAGCTACGATCAATGCCATGCCTGCCGCCGGCCTATCTCGGCCAGCGATAAGGACTCAGAATATTATCGTTTCGGCGTCAGCTGCCCTCGCTGTATTAACGAAACTAGTCCCGAGCAGAAAGACGGGTTTCGTGAACGCGAACGCCAAGAATCACTCGCACACACTCGGGGCCGTCGTCACGTTGGGACACGTCAACCAGTTTCGACGAAGCTTCATTTGGATTCATCGGAACAAGCGTCAAACACTTGACTCCTTTCGATCATGCCACGCTCTAACGACTAGCCTCTCGACCGATCATCCAATACCAGCTTTAGCACAGGCCATACATTATCCAACAGCTTTGACTGAGCCTTGGCATTGGGATGAATGCCGTCGGCTTGCATCAACTCATCAACGGTCGCAATGCCATCAGGAAAGGGGACCAACTGACTATCTGTTGTCGAGGCCGTTTCTATGAACACCGCTCGAAAAGCGTTTGTGTATCGGGGACCGTAATTGGCAGGAATGGCCATGCCAAGAATAATGACCTCAGCACCATGGTCCCGGGCAAGTTTCGCCATGACGTCCATGTTTTCTTGAATAGACTCGACGGGGTATCCACGTAGTCCATCGTTTCCGCCCAGCTCAAGGATGACGACGTCGGGCGTGTGTGCTTCTAAAATCCGCGACATCCGGACGCGTCCTCCAGCAGTCGTTTCTCCGCTGAGGCTGGCGTTGATCACATCTATCGCCATCGAATACTCACGAAGGCGTTGCTCCAACAGTGCGACCCAGCCTTGCTCGCGTTGAATCCCATATGCGGCGCTGATACTGTCGCCCATCACGACAA
>UINC01000972.1_pt1 | contig 92368 bp, 87 predicted proteins | sample 5385821 | NCBI WGS metagenome assembly UINC01 (sample SAMEA4666929, study PRJEB26691) | marine metagenome | isolation source: Pacific Ocean | place: Pacific Ocean | collected 2011-10-13 | reverse complement strand
GCGGTACGCGAGCTGGGTTTAGAACGTCGTGAGACAGTTCGGTCCCTATCCTCTGTAGCCGTAGGAGATTTGAGAAAAGCTGTCCCTAGTACGAGAGGACCGGGATGGACGCAGCTCTCGTGTGCCAGTTGTTCCGCCAGGAGCATGGCTGGTTGGCGACCTGCGGGAAGGATAAGCGCTGAAAGCATCTAAGCGCGAAACCTGTTTCGAGATGAGATCTCCCACTGGATAACCAGGTAAGGCCCGTGGCAGAACACCACGTTGATAGGCCGGATGTGTAAGCGCGGCAACGTGTTCAGCAGACCGGTACTAATCGGCCGAGGGCTTGGGCTCGATACTCAGTTTCGAGAAAACAAGACGCACCCCGAACAGGGGGATCGTGCATCGCTATGGAGTGCTCAGGGGCTGTCGGTCCCTCGCACATGTCGGTTCCGGCATCGCCGAGTCGACGCAAGAACGTGCTCTCTCGCTTCGAGTTGAGCGCAACATATTTCTGGTGGTTATGGCGGCAGGGATACACCCGTTCCCATTCCGAACACGGAAGTTAAGCCTGCCAGCGCCGATGGTACTTGGGGGAAGACCCCCTGGGAGAGTAGGTCGCCGCCAGAATTTCTCTGAGGGGGCCCCGTTCGCCCGATGGACCGAAATTTTGGATCCGTCGGAGCAGCGGGGCCTTCCAAATTTTGCTGGCAAGGTAATCGGCCCCTTAGCGACCGGATTAGGTCCCTTACGCCCCTAGCATGGACCGATGTGAATGACCGAACTGGGCGCCGTAAGAACAGCGGTCGAGGAGACCAGAAGCGCTCGGGCGGACCTCAGCGAAAAGATCGAAACACGGCTCGAAAACCCTCTAGAGGTGATGGCCGACGCGACTCGCGTACCGGATCTTCTAGCCGCCGTACCAATTCACCTAAGGAGAACCGCGGACCCGGGGTCGAGAAACCTGAAAGGCACTTCGGAAGCAACGCGCGTGGTTCAAAGTGGGGTGGTGTCGCGCGTCGGGGCGCGCACAACGCCAGTATCGACACCGGCGCCCCGCGACCCGCGGCCGAGGAGTTGCCGCCCCCGACGCGCAAGGATCACGATCGGTGGGAACGAGTTGGCGATCACTCCTCTAAACCACGATCTCGGCGCCGACCACCCCAGATGCCACTCCCTGAGTTGGATGCTGCTCACACGAGACACCTATCGAAGCGCGATCGAGAGCGACTACTAAAACAACTTCGAGAGGCCGGACAACAGTTCTTGTCAGATCGATTCGGCGCAGTCGACGACATACTGCGACCATTAATCAAGAAGCACCCGCAAGTACCCGACCTACATGAACTCTACGGACTTACCCTTTATCGTCTCGGACGCTGGAATCAGGCTGTAGCGCGATTACAAACCTTCACCGATATGACCGGATCGATCGATCAACTCCCTGTTATGGCCGACTGTTATCGGGCGCTCGGTAACTCCGAAGAAGTCCGTCGACTTTGGGACGAGCTGCGTCTCGCCGGCCCCGAAGCAGCGATCATCACAGAGGGACGAATCGTTATGGCCGGGACCCTTGCAGATACAGGAGATCTAGCTGGTGGGATACGTCTTCTTGAACAGGGGCCAATCCGACCAAAGAGAGCCCGTGACTACCACCTACGACTCTGGTACGCGTTGTCTGACCTATATGAGAAAGCTGGTGACTATCAGCGTGCTCGCCGCGGATTCGAACGAATCCAGAAAATAGAGGCTGGTTACGCGGATGTGGAAGACAGACTTGCATCGCTGTCGTAAGTTCTGAGAACGGAAAGCGACGCTCGGCCAAATTACCTCAACCTTTTCTTTAGATAGGCCGACTACGATCGGATTGGCCCCACTGGGCAGCATTTCTACCCACCCATCAGACACCTAAGGAGTCGTGGCGTGAGCGTCGACATCGAAGGTCTACTCGGAAATCAGGCCAGCTACCTGCTTGAGCACAAATGCGAGACCATTTCTCAAGATTTACTCACTCTCCCTGGACCTGACTTCGTGACCGAGGTCCTTTCGAGCACCGATCGGTCGCCCCAGGTCATGAGGAATATGCAGTCGCTGTTCAGCAGTGGTCGGTTGGCGAACTCTGGTCATGTGTCAATCCTTCCCGTGGACCAGGGCATTGAGCACTCTGCGGCCGCCTCGTTTGCTCCCAATCCCAGTTACTTCGACCCGGCAAATATCGTTGAGCTAGCCATCGAAGGTGGCTGCAACGCTGTCGCTACTACCTTCGGCGTTCTCGGATCGGTGAGTCGAAAATACGCTCATCGCATCCCATTCATCGTGAAACTCAACCACAACGAATTATTGACCTATCCAGCTACCTACGACCAGATCATGTTTGGCTCCGTTGAGCAGGCCTACGATCTGGGCGCCGCCGGAGTCGGTGCCACCATCTATTTCGGCAGTGACGAAAGCGGACGCCAGATCCAAGAGACAGCTGAGGCATTTGAAAAAGCACACCAACTAGGAATGTTCACCGTGCTTTGGTGCTATCTGCGTAACAGCTCGATCAATACAGAGGACCAAGACAATCACGTGGCTGCGGACGCGACCGGTCAAGCCAATCACATTGGAGTGACGATCGAAGCAGACATCATTAAGCAAAAACTCCCCGAGAACAACGGGGCATTCAACACGGTTCCGGGATTTGGGAAAACCCATCCGGACGTGTACGACAAGTTGACCACTGATCACCCAATTGACCTCTGTCGCTGGCAGGTAGTGAACTGCTATATGGGCAGAGTCGGTTTGATCAACAGCGGCGGCGCTAGCTCGGGCACTACCGACGTCGCCGAAGCAGTGATGACCGCGGTGGTGAACAAGCGTGCCGGTGGATTGGGACTGATCTCAGGTCGTAAGGCATTTCAACGACCGATGGACGAGGGCATTGCACTTCTAAACGCGATACAGGACGTCTACCTCGACGAGTCCATTACGGTCGCCTAATTGATCTTCATGAACTCAACCCAATTAATCGAGTATTTGACTCGCTGCACGTATAAGGTTCGAGTTCGGACAACCACCATCCCCCGGGAGGGTCCGTGACTGATACCGCACCGCGCGAGCTGCCGCTTCAGGAACTCGGTGAAGTCGTAATCCGATTCGCTGGTGACTCCGGTGATGGCATGCAGTTAACCGGCGACCAGTTCACCAGCATTTCGGCTGCTTTAGGTAACGATCTTGCTACGTTGCCCGAGTTCCCAGCAGAAATTCGAGCCCCTCAAGGAACCCTCGCGGGCGTGTCAGCGTTCCAAGTTCGGATATCCGATTTTGCCATCACCACACCGGGCGACGCCCCAACAGTTTTGGTAGCGATGAACCCGGCAGCGCTAAAGGCCCAACTTCATAACGTTGTTCAAGGTGGGTCGATAATCATCAACTCGGATGCTTTCAACGAACGCAACCTGGAAAAAGCGGGCTACGAAAGCAATCCACTTGAAGATGGCACCCTGGATGGCTACCGGTCATATCCCGTTGCGATGAGCCAGATAACCCGCGACGCAGTCGCGGTGCACGGAGTAAAACCCCGAGACGCAGAGCGATCCAAGAACTTCTTTGCCCTAGGTCTGATCTCTTGGATGTACACCCGACCAGTCGAGCCGACCATCGAGTTCATTAATACAAAATTCCGTGGGCGAGATCAGGTTATCCAAGCCAATGAGGCGGCTTTCCAAGCCGGATATAACTTCGGTGAGACAGCTGAGCTCTTTGAGTCTCACTACGAAATTAAGCCAGCCCCTTTACCATCGGGTGAATACACCAACGTGACCGGGAATACGGCCCTCGCATGGGGTTGCGTAGCGGCAGGCCACCTGGCCCGTCTGCCGATTTTTCTCGGTTCCTATCCGATCACGCCAGCCTCGGACATCCTCCACGATCTATCAGCGCTCAAACATTTCGGGGTGCGTACGTTCCAAGCTGAAGACGAAATAGCCGCGGCCGCCTCCGCTGTCGGTGCAGCTTTCGGTGGGGCACTTTCGTTCACGACAACGTCAGGTCCCGGTATTGCCCTAAAAGGTGAAGCACTTGGTCTAGCCGTGAGCCTTGAACTACCGATGGTCGTTATAGACATCCAGCGTGGGGGCCCCTCAACGGGCCTACCCACGAAGCCCGAGCAGGCAGACCTCATGATGGCAATGTATGGCCGCCATTCTGAGTCACCGATGCCAATCGTGGCACCGCGTAGTCCAGCGGACTGTTTCGACGCCGCAATCGAAGCGTGCCGTATTGCGCTTCGATACAGAACCCCAGTGATGCTTCTCAGTGACGGCTACCTTGCCACCAGTTCTGAACCGTGGCTCTTACCCGACGTTGACACGCTCCCAGATATCGGGGTGGACTTCCATACCGGATTCAACGGGACCAACGAAGACGGCGAAGGAATCTTTCTGCCATATCTTCGCGATCCAGAGACCTTGGCTCGGCCCTGGGCGATCCCAGGAACACCAGATTTGATGCATCGTATCGGCGGCATCGAAAAAGAAGATGAGACGGGCAACATCAGTTACGACCCAGACAACCACCAGAAAATGGTGAATCTGCGTGCTGCAAAAATTGACGCGGTAGACGTCCCCGACGCAGAAATCGCCGGAGACGCAGACGCAAGTTTCTGCATGCTCGGCTGGGGCTCAACCTGGGGGGCTATGGATGCCGCTGTCGCCCGCCTTCAGCTGGCCGGTCACAAAGTCGCCCATGTGCATTTGAGGCACCTGAACCCGTTACCGAAGAATCTCGGCGAGGTTCTAGGTCAATTCGAGAGGGTGATCTGTCCGGAAATGAACGATGGGCAACTGGTTAACTTGGTCCGGGCGAAATACCTCCTCGATGTGAAGGCTGTAAACAAGATGAATGGTGTGCCGTTTACGACTGCCGAAATTGAAGCAGCGGCACTTGACGCTATAGAAGCTCCCTAACCGGACTAGCAGGACTAATACGTATGACTGATACCCCTATGCGGACAGAGCCGGCAGACTGGGCGACGGATCAAGAAGTTCGATGGTGCCCGGGTTGTGGTGACTATTCGATATTGACAGCGATGCGCATGCTCATGCCGGAGCTAGAAGTTGATCGCGAAAAAACGGTGTTCATCTCAGGCATTGGCTGTGCAGCGCGGTTCCCGTACTACATGAATACCTATGGGATGCATGGCATCCACGGACGCGCTCCCGCAATTGCGACGGGTCTCGCCATGGCCCGCCCCGATCTCGATATTTGGGTTATTGGTGGCGACGGCGACATGATGTCCATCGGCGGCAACCACCTCATTCATGCGTTACGTAGGAACGTCAACATCAACGTTCTGCTCTTCAACAACATGATTTACGGGTTAACGAAGGGCCAATTCTCGCCGACCAGTGAGGTGGGCAAGATCACAAAGAGTTCCCCGATGGGCTCTCTCGATGCCCCGTTCAACCCGGTGTCTGTCGCTCTCGGGGCTGAAGCCTCATTTGTTGCCCGTACCCATGACATGGACCGTCAACACATGATGGAAATGTTCCGTCGAGCCCATGCGCACAAGGGCGCTGCAATTGTCGAAGTTTTCCAGAACTGCAACGTCTTCAACGACGGTGCTTTCGAAGAAATTACGAAGAAGGCGAACCGAGACGCAAACCTGATCTCTCTTGAGCACGGTGATCCAATTCGCTTTGGAGTTGACAGTGAGTTCGGGGTAGTGGTTGAGGGAGGCGTGGCGAAAGTCGTGTCGGTAGCAGACGTTGGGGAGTCAGCTCTACTTGTTCACGATGAAGGCAAGGCGGACCCCTCAACAGCGTTCATGCTCAGTCGTCTGGCTCGTGGCCCGTTCGAACCGACACCAATCGGCGTTTTCCGCGCCATCCATAGGATCGAATACGCGACCTCGTCAACATCTCAGTTAGCAATGGCCAACGATGAAAAGGGGTCGGGCGACCTCGAAGCACTACTCCGCTCGCGCGGAACCTGGCAGGTTTAAGCCAGATCGCTTGGATCCTGGATCTCGACGGGGTTGTCTGGTTAGCAGACGAGCCGATCCCCGGCGCAGCGAGCGCCGTCGAACGCCTCGACCATTTAGGTGAACAACTTCTCTTTGTCACCAACTTCTCTGCCCTCACCAAAGGTGAGGTCGAAAGCAAGTTAAGGGCATGTGGGATCGATGCAACCGGGAGAGTCATTACCTCCGCGATGGCCGCAGCATCTCTCGTTCAATCCGACGAACGGGTGCTCGTGTGCGCGGGAACTGGAGTCGTCGAGGCGGTTGAAGGACAAGGTGCCATTGCCCTGGACCCTAGTGACGGAGTTGATGCCCACGACGACGTCGACGCGGTGATCATCGGGTTTCATCGACACTTCGACTTCACACGCCTCGCCGCTTCAGCTCGCGCCCTTCACCATGGAGCGCGCTTAATCTCGACCAACAACGATCCCACCTACCCCACCCCCGAAGGTTTACTTCCCGGAAACGGATCGTTAACTGCAGCGCTGAGCGTCGCGGGCCGAGTCCAGCCGACCATTGCAGGAAAGCCGTACCCCGCGATTGCTGACCTCGCTTTGAAACAGCTTGACACTCAACGCGGAGCCCCGGGAAACCTGGTTGTCGGAGACCTTCCAGCTACGGATGGTTTGCTGGCAGTTGAACTCGAATTTGACTTCGGCCTAGTGCTCTCGGGAGTCACCTCCCCCCAAGACGTGATCGATTGCGATCCTAAGCCCGACGTCGTTGGCGATGATCTTGCCGCGCTCGTCAGTTCCATCTTTCGGTGAGCCGCGAACCAAGCTCACCTAAGTCTGATCCAGTTGACTGGCTCTGCTGGTAGCTTCAATCTATGTGTGGAAAGCGTCCATAGACCAACGGAGCTCCTCGCTATGACGCGACGCCCACTTGATACCGAGTTGATGCGACGCGATTTAGTATCGACCCGCAGCCGGGCTCGGGAACTCATTCGAGCCGGCCAGGTATTGGTGGGGGGAGCCATAGCCGTCAAGCCCACTCGGATGGTCGCGCCCGGTGATCCAGTCGTAGTCAGTAAATCAAGACGCAAGTTCGTTTCGCGAGGTGGCGAGAAACTCGACGCTGCACTTAACGCTTTTCAGATCGAAATCACAGGCAAACGCGTAATTGATGTCGGTGCGTCGACAGGAGGGTTTTCCGACTGTGTCCTTCAACGAGGAGCCCAGGAAGTCGTCGCGATCGACGTTGGCTACGGCCAGTTGGATCAAGGAATCCGCAACCATCCGCGGGTACACGTATTTGAGCGCACGAATGTCCGGTACATCGAAGCTGCCGATGTAGGAGGATCGGGAGATCTGGTGGTAGCAGATCTTTCTTTCATATCGTTACGAACGGTTTTACCCAGCTTGGTTGATCTCTGCGGAAATCGCGGCGATCTACTCATGCTGGTAAAGCCACAATTTGAGGCTGACCGGGTGGAAGCAGCTCGCGGCCAAGGAATAATACGGAGCCCCGACGTGTGGTTCCAGGTGCTGGAGAAAGTTTCGGGATGTGTTTCTGACTCAGGCTTCGGGATCATGGCTGTAATGCCCTCACCACTTCGCGGTGCCAGCGGAAACACAGAATTCTTTATGCATAGCCGAGCCGGAACCGAAGATGCAGTTCAAGTCGCCGCGGCCATAACTAAAGCGATAACCGATGCCAAAGGAGAAGCGACATCATGAGTGTGGTAGCGATGATGCTGCATCCCGACCGTGTTGAAGCGGTTGAACTAGCAACTCAGATAGCGAGCTACCTGAACGATTCAGGGCACGCCGTTCGATTGCTTGAAAAGGAAGCGGCTGTCATCGATCGCTCTGAATTTCAAAGCGCTGAAGAGGAATTTACGAAGGGAGCCGACCTGGCCGTAAGTGTGGGTGGCGACGGCACCATGCTCCGAACATTTGAACTATTCGCAGCGCACGACGTGCCGGTTCTCGGGGTAAATGTTGGGCATCTTGGCTACTTGACTGAATTCGAGGCTGATGATGCTCAAAATGCGATAGGCCTTGCCTTAGCGGGAGATTTACCAGTTGAAGAGCGATTGATGGTAGAGGCCCGAATAGAACGGTCAGATGGTGGCACAGAAGGTGGCTGGATCGGCCTCAACGAGGCTGTTCTGGAGAAGAAGGCTCAAGGCCACACGGTACGACTCGAAGTCACTATCGACGGCTCTCCGTTTGCAACCTACGCCGGAGATGGGTTAATCGTTTCGACACCCACCGGTTCTACCGCATACAACCTGTCAGCACGCGGCTCGATTGTGGCGCCAACTCATTGGTCGTTGCAGCTCACACCGGTGGCACCACACATGTTGTTTGATCGTTCGCTAGTTCTCAGGCCAGACACTGAGATTCGGATCTCAGTGGTCGGCGAACGAGAAGCCAACCTGTCCGTCGACGGTCGCAGCGTTGCCGCCCTATCTGACAGCGACGTGATGATCGCGACATGCTCAGACACCATCGCTCGTGTCGTCACTTCAGGGTCCGGGAGCTTTCAACAAGTTTTGAAACAAAAGTTTGGACTCAAGGACCGCTGATGCTTCTGGAACTCTCAGTCCAGAATCTCGGTGTGATTGAGGCTTCGACGTTGCTACTTCAGCCGGGCGTCAGTGTGCTCACCGGTGAGACGGGTGCTGGTAAAACCATGGTGGTTCAGGCCATCGAACTACTCACCGGAGGTCGAGCTGACCCTTCAATGGTGCGAAATGGAGCCGAAGAGGCATCGGTGGAAGGTCGATTCGAAATACCCGGAGGCGAAGAGGTCATTTTACGTCGCGTCATACCGGCCGAAGGTCGCAGCAGGGCGTACCTCAACGGCTCTTTAGCTCGGGCCTCTCAACTCGCAGAAGTAGGTTCCGATTTGGTCGATTTACACGGGCAACATCAGCACCAATCTTTGTTGAGGCAAAAAGTGCAACGCTCTGCCTTGGATCAATACGGCCAGGTCGACCTTGACCCCCTGGGTGCCGCCCGCCTCGAAGAGCGACGGCTGTTAGAAGAAATCGAAGACACGGGTGGCGACGCAGCAACGCGCGCCCGGGAAATCGACTTGCTGCAGTTCCAGGTTGATGAACTTAACCAAGCCGACCTAGACGATCCGGGTGAAACCGATGCCCTTGCAGATCTTGAAGAATTACTAGCTGACGCGACAACCCATATCGAACAGGGGAATCGTGCTCGAGCAACCATCACCGATGACGATGGAGCCTTAGACCTTTTAGGTCAGGCCATCGGAGCGATCGCTGAGCGAGCGCCCTACAGGGAGATGGTTGAACGTTTAAGGGGATTTCAGGCCGAACTTGCTGATGCGGCCAACGAGATACGTGAAACGGTTGACGGCATCGACGACGAACCTGAACGCCTTGCAGAGGTTCGCTCTCGACGACAGCTGCTGCTCGACCTAATTCGCAAATACGGCGACAATCTGGAAGACGTCATCGCCTACAAGAACGAGGCCTTTGATCGTCTCGAACGGCTGTTACATCACGAAGCGTCCGCAGATGACCTGGAAAGAGCTCTTACTAAGGTTCGAGAAGAGCTAGCGGCAGCGGCAAAGGCCGTGGCCGAGAGTCGACGTCGCGCCGCGCCAGCTTTTTCTGACGAGGTGAACCGTTACCTCCCCGAGCTTGCATTAGAACACGCCAATCTATCCGTGGAAGTTAGAGGCGATGATCCTGGCGACGACGTCGAAATCATGTTTAGGGCCAATAGCGGTGATGGCCTGCATGGTCTCGCGAAAGTAGCTTCGGGGGGAGAACTCGCAAGAGTCATGCTTTCTCTCCGGTTGGTTTTGACCGCCGGCCCTCCCACGCTCATCTTTGACGAGGTTGACGCCGGAGTAGGTGGAGCTGCAGCTATCGCAGTCGGCAAAGCCTTAGGTCGCTTAGGAATGACCCATCAGGTACTGGTCGTCACCCACTTGCCACAGGTCGCCGCCTTCGCTAACCAGCATCTTGTAGTCGACAAGACAGATGACGGGCGAAATGTCGTTTCGACTGTCACCGAGGTGACCGGAGATCAACGCATCCGTGAACTAGCGCGAATGCTGGCCGGTCAACCCGATTCTGAAAGCGGCCGCGAACATGCGACTGAACTTCTGCAACAGGCAGAACTCGATCGGAGTCAGGTGTGAGACTCAGGCGTAGCGAAGGCGTAACGCAAGGAAAAAAGGTCGCAGCCAGAGCGCGCGTGGATCGCAGAACCAAGAATCTAATCCCGCGGCTTCAACCCGGAGAGATAGCAGTCATTAACCATCGAGACCTTGATCGGGTGGCAGCAGAGGGCCTCGTGGCGGCCAAGGTATCAGCGGTTCTGAATGCATCCCAAAGTATGTCTGGCCGCTACCCCGCCCTCGGAGCGCTTGTGCTTGTTCAGTCGGGAGTTCCGCTAATTGACGGCATTGGGGTTGGGGCATTCAACCGGATTCAAGAAGGAGACAAGCTGTCTGTCATCGATGATCGCGTCTACATGAACGACCAGGCCATTTGCAGCGGAAGCCGACCTACAGTCAAAGATTTAGAACAGCGACTTGAATTAGCGCGAGAAGCTGTACGTGGTGAATTAGGGCAGTTCGCCACGAACACGCTTCAGTATCTGGCAACGGAGCCCGAACTCATTACCGATGATCTAGTACTCCCAGAACTTTCAGTAGAACTCTCCCAACGACAGATCTTGGTAGTCGTTCGCGGAATCGATTACCGCGAAGATTTGGCGGCGCTGCGAAGATCCGGATATATGCGCGAGATGCGACCAATACTCGTTGGTGTTGATGGCGGCGCCGATGCGTTGCTCGAAGTAGGGGTGACGCCCGATCTAATCCTTGGTGACTTCGACTCGGTATCGAGAGACGCCATCACTTGTGGAGCCCAATTGCTGGTACACGCCTACCCAGGCGGACTCGCTCCTGGGGCAGCACGATTAGACCGCCTTGGTGTTGGCTACTCAGTTGTGGAGGGCGTCGGCACGAGCGAGGACATTGCCATGCGAATGGCGTTCGAAGAACGAGCAGAACTCATAGTTCTCGTAGGATCCCACACCTCCATGGCCGACTTTTTTGATAAGGGACGTAGAGGAATGGCTTCAACTTTTCTCACCAGGATGAAAGTCTCTGCCATCCTCGTCGACGCGAAAGGAGTCAGTCGTCTCTACCGCACCCAAGTCCGAAAGGGCGATCTGGGTTTACTGATTCTTTCGGCGTTATTCACCCTTACCGTTATCGCTGCTGTAACAGAACCAGTCCGCTTGTTGTTGCGCACCCTGTGGCTGAATCTAGGAATGTGATTTTGAAGTGATCAATCTGCGATATCACATCATCAGCATTGTGGCTGTGTTCCTGGCTCTGGGAATCGGTTTGGCACTCGGCTCCACCTTCGTTGACTCCTTTCTTGTAAACGAGCTGGAAGACCAAGTAAATGAGTTCGAGGCCGAACGCGAAGAAGCAGTAAGAGACAAAGAAGCGGCAGTAGCAGATAAAGATGCTGCGGTAGCAGATAAAGATGCTGCGATAACGGAAAAAGAAGAAGCTCAATTATCTGCTCTAGAACAGGTCGAAACGCATCAAACCGAACTTGTTGCTGAACGCAGCGCGGCGAATGAGCAAAGAGCCACTTTGATCCAAGAAATAGAACTCCATAAGGCAGCGACTGACAGCCTGCTGAACAGGTTTGAAACGGCGATGCCGAGGGCACGATTGCGTGGCACGTCTTGGATCATGCTCGCACCGACAGGAATAGATAGCTCGATAGCGTGGAAAATTAGAGATCTTCTGACCCGTTCGGACGGCGAGTATTTGGGAACACTCTGGATTGAGCCGGCCATGAACTTTGAGAACCAGGAAACCTTAGATGGGTTGTCCGAGCTCTACGGCAAGGATCAAGATCATGTTGACGTTGCTGATATAACCGTGTCGGGTGTTGCGAGCTCGCTTTTGGTTGAAGAAATGCTTTTTCGATCTGGCGCCACCCCGACACCAGTGCTGATAAGCGACCTTAGAGACCTAGGTTTGCTGCGCTTCGACCGTTACCTGTCAACGCGCGATCTTGAAAGCATCTCGAATTCCGCTAACCGAGTGATCATCGTCAACGACCCGCAACACCTCGATCTCCACGACGGATTTTTCGTCCCGCTTCTACAAGCGATATCTCGACTAGGTGATCCAGGAACTGCCGCGTTACTGGAAGTCGCCGTCGAAGGAAAAACTCGAGGGGAAATAGTCAATCGAGTCCGCAACGACTCTGTACTCGCGAAGAACTTGTCGACCTTTGATGAGATCATGTCGTTCGAAGGTCGGCTCTCTCTTTTGTTGGGGTTGGATCGCCTTCCAGCGACGGGTCATTACGGTGACCTCGACACCTCCGAAGGACGACTGCCTCAATGACTCATGTAGTGGCGATCGTGCCCGCGAGAGACAGAGTCGATTCGATCGCTGCGACGGTCAGCGCGCTCGTCGAGCTCAGCGCGATCGGTGAAGTGGTGGTAGTCGATGATGGCTCAGTAGACGGCACTGGCGAAATGGCTCGAGAGGCTGGTGCCCGCGTTGTCACCCTCGAACGTAATCAAGGCAAAGGAGGAGCCGTGGCCGCCGGTATAACGGCTTCAGGAGCCCCGGAGAGTTACTTGCTCCTAGACGCCGATCTCGGAACTTCAGCATCTCATGCAAAGATTCTTCTCCAACCATTGGCTGACGATCATGCTGATATGACCATAGGGATCTTTCCAAAGAGTGGACGCTCGCGCGGATTCGGGATCGTTAAACGCGCAGCAGAGCGGTTACTGGAGGAAGCGACCGGGCGGCGATTTATCGAACCGTTGTCGGGTCAACGGGCAGTGAACGGGCCGCTTATGCGTTCGCTGGAACTTGCTGACGGATTCGGCCTCGAAGTGGCACTCACGATCGATGCACATGTTGCAGGCGCGCGAATCCAAGAAATCCCAACCCCATTTTCCCACCAACCATCAGGCAGAGGGCCGAGAGGGGTCGCACATAGAGTCCGTCAATGCAGAGATGTCGTCAGAGCGTCCGCGTCTCGACTCGGGTGGCGGTCCACTCTAGAGGTAGTCGTAACTGGTTTAGTCAGGAAGAGAGCTAAGTGATCCTCACGATCGGTACTTTTCTCGTGGCACTTGTGGGTGCATTACTTTGCTGGGGACGACTTGGACTTTCCCTGTCAAAACCTCAATGGGAGAAAGAGAATTACCGCGGACGACTCGTAGTCGGAGTCTCGGGCGTGTTTATTGTTCTCATTGAAATCCTAATAATTGGAAATCTTTATTGGGGATTCAGCGATTCGCTAGATGGGACTCACGCGGTGGCCGTTTTGATTCTGGTCGCGGCATTTGGCTTGTTGGGTTGGGTCGACGACACTCGAGCCGAAGAAACAGGTGGCGGCTTTCGAGGGCACCTCGGGTCAGTCATTTCTGACGGCGTTCTCTCTACAGGCATTCTGAAACTTGTTGGAGGCATATTGGTCTCATTCGGGGCCGTGTTGCTCGCCGACGCGAGTGATGGTTTAGTCGGTCTCGCTCGCAGCGCGGCGATTGTCGCGCTCGGAGCGAATTTGCTCAATCTTTTCGACAGAGCACCCGCCCGCTCATCCAAGGTCGCCGTCCTCTGGTTCGTGATTCTTGTGGTTTCGGTTGTTATTTGGGGGGATTCTTATTCGCCGTTACATCTAGTTTGGGCCTCAGGAGTAGTTGGGGCGAGCGTGGGGTTGGCGCCATCAGAGCTCATGGAACGCCACATGCAAGGCGACATCGGGGTGAACGCGACGGGCGCCGTGTTGGGATTCTCGACCATCTTGGTTGGCTCCTCGCTTGCCCAATGGGTAACTCTCTGTGTACTGGCAGCCCTGAATTTGATGAGCGAGGGAACATCCTTTAGTCAAGTGATTGCTCACAACCCGGCCTTGGATCGGCTCGATCGTTTGGGCGCACAACATCGACGGACATGAAATGGCCAACTATTCGTGAAATTTGGAATCTTGATTAGCTCCAAAAGTGTCGCCGAAGGTCAACGCGATTCGCGAACTCACCCGCTAAATTCTCTCCCAGTGGACCGGAACTTTAACCATGACTAAACACATCTTCGTTACTGGTGGGGTTGCGAGTGGACTCGGTAAGGGAATAACGGGATCCTCCCTTGGGCGCCTTTTGAAAGCAAGAGGACTTCGGGTGACCATGCAAAAGTTCGACCCGTATATCAATGTTGACCCTGGAACCATGAACCCGTTCGAACATGGAGAAGTCTTTGTAACCGACGATGGTGGCGAAACCGATCTTGATCTCGGACATTACGAACGCTTCATCGACGAGCCACTAACGAAGGACTCGAACGCGACAACAGGTTCGATCTATCAAGCTGTTCTTGCTGCGGAACGCCACGGGGACTACCTCGGCAAAACGGTCCAGGTAATCCCTCACATAACCGACGAGATCAAACGCCGGATTCGACGACTCGCCGCTGCCGATACCGATGTAGTGATTACCGAAGTAGGTGGCACAGCCGGCGACATCGAAATCCTGCCCTTTCTTGAGGCGATACGGCAGATGCGGCTGGACGCTGGTCGCGGAAACGTCTGCTACGTGCATGTAACTTTGGTTCCGTTTATTGGTCCTTCTGGTGAACAAAAAACTAAGCCCACCCAGCATTCCGTTACCGAATTACGAAGTAGGGGAATTCAACCAGACGCGGTGGTACTTCGAAGCGAAGAACCCATCGACACAGCGTTACGTGAAAAGATTTCTCGCCTATGTGACGTCGAACTCCGCGGTGTCGTTAACGCTCCCGACGCATCCAATCTCTACGAAGTTCCGCTCATATTGCACGACGAAGGCCTTGATCGGTACGTCTGCGAAATCCTAGGCCTAGAGAACTTAGAACCGGATCTTGGTTCATGGTCCGCGCTGGTCGACCGTATAGAGGACGCGACCTCAACAGTGAGCGTAGGGGTGATCGGGAAATATGTGAGCCTTCCCGACGCCTACATGTCCGTAGTCGAAGCGTTACGCCATGGTGGCTACCACCATGGCGCCGACATAGAAATCGATTGGATTCAAGCCGAAGACGTCGAAGGTCTCCTAGCAAGCGGCCGGCTCGGACATCTAGATGGAATGATCATTCCCGGTGGCTTTGGAGAACGTGGAATCGAAGGAAAGATTGCGGCTGCTCAATATGCACGAGAAAACGAAGTTCCCTGCTTAGGTCTGTGTCTAGGACTTCAGGTGATGGTCACCGAATTCTGCCGTAACGAGCTTGGCCTGGTGGGTGCCAACAGTCGAGAGTTCGATCCCACGACAGCGCACCCTGTGGTCGACTTGATGGATTCTCAACGCGATGTGACCGACAAGGGTGGCACGATGCGTCTAGGTCTGTACCCAGCTCGCCTACTTGATGACAGCAGGGTGGCGGCGCTGTATGGAGAAGCCTTGATTTACGAGCGTCATCGTCACCGTTACGAGGTGAACAACGATTATCGGATTCCGATGGAGGAAAATGGCCTCCGATGCAGCGGGCTATCGCCCGATGGCCGACTGGTTGAATTCATAGAACTCGATGACCATCCATTCTGGGTTGGTACCCAAGCACATCCGGAATTCAAGAGTCGACCGGACCGACCCGCCCCTCTCTTTAGAGGTCTAGTAGGAGCGGCCCTTGCTAGGGCAGAAGGAAGGAACCCGAAGCTCCTCGAAGCGCGTACAGAATCGGCTAATTGAACAGTGGTCGGCCGATCCGACCCGGAGTTCTCGTTGATCGACCAACGGCTCGTTCACTCCGGATACGCCTTTGATCTGTATGCAACCAGTTGGGTGGATGCGTCAGGAAAAGAATTTCAACGAGACATCATTCGCCATCGCGGCGCAGTAGCTGTCGTGGCGTTGACAGATGATGAACAGCATGTCCTGCTTGTGCGCCAGTTTCGAACACCATTAAACGCGTGGCTTTTGGAATTACCGGCAGGGCTTAGAGACAAAGAAGGGGAGTCGGAGATTGACACAGCACTCCGCGAATTAGAAGAAGAAGTTGGCTGTGTGGCGGAGACCCTCGAACACCTCGTGACGCTGGCGACTGCTGTCGGCTTTACTGATGAGGCAATATCGATTTTTCTCGCTCGGGGCCTTTCGTGGACCAAACGTCGAGCTGACGGTGCGGAAGAAGAGTCAATGACTGTAGAAGAGGTTCCATTGGCTGAAGTAGGAGCGATGATCGCGAATGGCGAAATCACTGATGCCAAAACCGTCGCGGGCCTTCTACTTGCGCAACAAAAGTTGATGTCGTAATCCGATGAACATGACTGGGAGGATCGTCGAGCTCGAGGACTTTTTGGACTGGTTGACCGTAGAGCGGGGGAGGGCGCCATCAACGATCGCGGGCTATCGGAGGGACCTCACTAGGTTCCTCGACTGGCTCTCAATAACTGGAGAGCAGCTAACTACGGTTCAACAAAGTGACATCACGGGCCATGTCGCTCATCTAAAAAACTCAGACCTAGCTCCTGCCAGCGTTGCTCGCGCCACCGTCGCAATTCGTTCGTTCTTCCGGTTCTTGGCGGCAGAAGAAATGATCCAAACAGACCCGGCGGCTTCGGTCGAAGTACCGACTGTGCCCCGAGGTTTGCCAAAGGCGCTAACTCTTGAGCAGGTCGAATCCTTACTCGCTTCGCCGGTGGGTGACGAGCCAGCTTCTTATCGTGATCGCGCCATTTTGGAAGTCCTCTACGGATGCGGCCTACGCATAGGCGAATTGGTTGGGCTTTCAGATGTCGACGTCGACTTGGATGGCGAACTGTTACGGGTTTTCGGGAAGGGACGCCGAGAACGCATCGTCCCTATGGGTCGACCCGCGCACTCGGCAGTTTCTCAATGGATGAGCGGGTTGGGGCGAGACGCGCTGTCGAGTCGTCGAACGAGTGCGAGCCAGGCAGAGGACGCATTGTTTCTCAACCAGCGAGGTTCTCGGCTTAGTCGTCAAGGAGCGTGGATGGTTGTCCGTCGACATGGCGAACGCGTCGGTCTCGGCGAGATACTTACGCCCCATGTGCTGCGGCACTCATGTGCCACACACATGCTCGTGAATGGAGCAGACATCCGTTACGTGCAAGAACTCTTGGGGCATAGATCGATTAGCAGCACACAGCTATACACAGCCTTTCGAGACGAAGAAATCCGACAGATCTACGATCGGTCGCATCCCCGCGCTGAGATGCAGATACTGGACAAGTAGCTTCGTTACCGTGCCAAGCAGACGCTTTCGTCATCTCGTACGAAGATTCTTTTCCTCGCTTGATCGGAGATCACCTAGTGCATTGGACCGAAACTGGGTAGCGAGCCAGCTCTCTGTGAATGAAATGGCGCTTTGGTCTGCGATGATCTCCTCAGATCAAACACATTCGGTTGCAGTCGCGAAAATCGTTCATAGTGAGCTGCCGGAAGACGAAACGGCGGTCGTTGCCGCTCTTCTACATGATGTCGGCAAGACGACGGTTGATTCTGGAGTGACACTCAGAGTTTCGGCTGCCTTGCTAAAGCCTTTCGCTACTGCAAAGCGACTAGGTCGGTGGACGTCTGGAAATGGCTGGTTCTCGCGGTTAGCAGCGCTGATTGGATACCCGGTAGCGGGATCGGGTTTACTTGCCAAGGCCGGAAGCGATGAATTCGTGGTGATGTGGGCTGCTCAGCACCATCTCCAGCCTGAAGACTGGACCGTTGATCGGGTGCGGGCAATGGTGTTGCGACAGGCAGATCACGCAGCGGTTTGAGGAGAAACACATGGAAGCAATCGAGATCACGCAAGCTCTTAAAGAGGTGATCCTCCAGGCCTATGGGGACCGGGTCGGGACGTTCAAATTGCAGTCGGTGGATGAAGACACTTCGAGGGCTCGCCAAAAGGCCCGTTCACAACTTACGAAAGAACAGCGGCTATTGATAGATCGAGCTCTGGTTCCCTTCCGGGATTGGCTCATCGAACGCGACCCCGAAGCCGCTGAGCGTGTAGCGAAAGGCGTTCCGGCGCCACAAGACATAGAGACTGCCGTCCGCGCAGCAGAAGACCACGCAGTCGCGCACATGGCGCTCGACCTAACAGCTGAAGAGCAGGCTTTACTGACCTACCGTCTACAAAACGGCCGTGTTGAGACTATTGAGGAACGAAACCAGCGAAGACGTCGACCTTTGAAGTTGTCGAATCGACATGTACGAACGATGGCCGGTGGCGTAGCAGTTATTTTTCTCGGCTCGGGCTTAGCTGGAGTCGCTACCGAAGCCGCAACGATAGTAACTGTGGTGGGAGCAGCGATCTTTGTCTTCGGTTTTAGAAGATGGCGATCTGGTGAGGTCACTTCCAATATTCCTCAGGTGTCAGTCTTTCGCGGCGGCAAAATCAGCGACGAAGGAAGAGAGCAGTTCTGACTTCTCCGGGGTCACAAATCACCCCCGAGGAAGAAACCCCATAGCGTCCTTGGCCCGTTGAACAGTTATCGCGGCGACTTCAGATGCCTTCTCCGCTCCGCGAGCAATGATCCGGTCGAGCTCTGCAGGGTCAGCGAGAAGTTCCGCTCGTCGATTCTGAACAGGTTCGAGAGCATCGATGATGGCCTCAGCGGTGTCGTTCTTCAAGGGACCGTACTGGTCGTATTCATCGGCGAGCGACGCGGGATCACGGTCAGTGGCGGCACCCAGTATCGATAGTAAATTTGAGACGCCTGGCTTCGCGTCAAAGTCGAAGCGGACTTGATTTTCGGAGTCAGTGATGGCTCTTTTAAACTTTTTGGCGATGGAGTTAGTGTCCTCGAAAATGCCGACCGTGCCCATGGGGGACTCCGAGGACTTAGACATCTTGTTGGTCGGTTCTTGAAGGTCCATTACCCTGGCGGCGATCTTGGGAATTGCAGCCTCGGGTAACACGAATGTCTGCCCGTAGCGAGAGTTGAACCGCTCAGCGACATCGCGTGTCAACTCCAGGTGTTGACGCTGATCATCGCCCACGGGAACCCGATCGGCGTCGTATATGAGAATGTCGGCCGCCATTAACGCCGGGTAAGTGAACAACCCGGCGGACACGTGCTCCTGGCCTCCGTCGCCTTGTTTCGCCGATTTGTCTTTGAACTGAGTCATCCGACGTAGCTCTCCGAAAGAGACAGTGCACTCGAGAAGCCACGACAGTTCTGTGTGGTAGGGGACGTGACTTTGAACAAAAAGAGTGCACACCTCAGGATCGAGACCCACCGAGACCAAAGTCGCCATTGTTTCGAGAGTCTTTGATCGGAGTTCAACGGGATCTTGCTGGACGGTGACGGCGTGAAGGTCAACTGCGCAGTAGAAGCTGTCATGCAGATGTTGGTCAATAGCCCATTGGCGAAGCGCGCCCAGAAAGTTGCCGAGGTGTATGTCCCCGGTCGGTTGAATACCCGACAGCACTCTTGTCATGAAACTTGACGGTACCGCAGCGATCACCGCAAACCATCCGAAGAAGCCGCGAAGATGCCCGGAAGTGCGTCAAAAGACTCACCAAGCGTGTTACATCGATGTGATTTGCTCCGCTATCTTTAGGAAATGCCCTACGAGGTACAGACCGAGGTTTTTGAGGGCCCTTTCGACCTTCTCTTGCGACTCATTCTTCAACAAGAGGTCGATATCTATGAAGTGTCCTTAAGTCACATCGTTGACGCCTACCTGGCAGAAATGGACCGAATTGTTACGGTAGGAGAGGATGAGAATGCCGCCGAGGGCGGCATCGACCTTGAGCTAGCGACCGAGTTTCTTTTAATAGCAGCAACTCTGGTTGAATTGAAAACTCGGCGACTGCTTCCTGACGAAGTCGACGGCACCCTTGACGACGAACTCGGCACCTGGGAGGAGCGAGACCTGCTGCTTGCCCGCCTCTTAGAGTGCAAAACCTTCAAGAGCGCCGCGGTAGCAATCCGACAAATGACCCACGTGGCGTCGTTCAGCTACCCCCGGTCTGCCGGACCAGATGAAAGGTACCTGTCGCTGGCTCCAGACCTCCTCAAAGGCCTATCGGTTCAAGACCTCTCTGACACCTTTTCTAGAGTGATGGAGTCGCAACCTCCTGATCGCGTCGAGGTTGAACACATCGCTCCCATCACTGCGTCAGTGACTGATGCGATGTTTGAGTTGATAGACGAACTTCCGAAACTGGGCAAAACGAGTTTCCGGCAACTGACTGCCGATTTAGTTGATCGACTACAGGTAGTTGTCACGTTCTTGGCTGTCCTTGAGCTATATAAACAGGGCCATGTCGAGTTAGATCAATCGGAACGATTTGGAGACATCACCTTGGTATGGACGGGCGACGAAACCGAAGTACTGCTGCCCACAGGTGGTGTGTCCTATGACGGCTGAGGACGAAGCCAAAGTTTTTCAAGTATTGGCGACGCAACTTGAAAATGAGGGGTCTATTCCTGCCGTGGAAACCTCCATTCCCGAGCTTCCCGAGCTCGACCCGAACGTCGTACCAGCTGATGTGCGCGCTGCTCTTGAAGCGATTTTGCTAGTTGCGTCTGATCCCGTGGCGCCGACAGTTCTTGCCCAGTTACTAGAGGTCAGTGTCGAAACGGTTGACGCTTTATGTGAGTACCTCACTGATAGCTATGCCCAAGAAGAGCGGGGATTTACCATTAGCCGGGTAGCAGGTGGTTATCGCTATCAAACTGCGGATGCTCAAGCTCCCTACGTTGAACGGTTCGTTCTTGAAGGGCAGACGACGCGATTATCAACCGCTGCACTAGAAACTTTGGCCATCGTGGCGTACAAACAGCCGATTTCAAGAGCTCAGATCGCATCAATTCGCGGTGTGAACGTCGATAGTGTCGCCCGCACACTGCAACAGCGGGGGTACATAGACGAGGTTGGTCGTGATCCAGGCCCCGGCAACGCGACGCTGTACGGCACAACGGCCCTATTTCTGGAGCGCTTAGGCGTTGACAGTCTTCGCGATCTCCCCAATCTCACTGACTTTGTGCCTGACGCCGAGGTAGTCGAAACACTCGAAGTAGTCCTACGCGGTGCTGATGAACCGGCCCATTCTCCTGATACTGGTGGAACAGTTCCCGACTCAAGTCCTCCGAAGTGACTGTTGGGGAGTCGTTAGAGCGCCTCCAAAAGGTCTTAGCTCGGTCCGGGGTAGCGAGCAGACGTGCGAGCGAGGAGATGATCGAAGCAGGTCGGGTGACCGTAAATGGCGACCTAGCGACTCTGGGGGACAAAGTTGGAGCGAATGATCGAATAGAACTCGACGGCGTTCCTGTTCTCCAAGACCCGGACCTGGTGCACTACCTGTTGCATAAGCCACGTGACGTGGTGTCGACGGCGAGCGATCCTCAGGGTAGATCCACAGTGGTTGATCTCGTGCCCTCCGAAACAAGAGTTTTCCCCGTCGGTCGACTTGATACTGACAGTGAGGGCCTGATCGTTCTAACCAATGATGGGGACTTAACACACAAGATGACGCACCCGAGTTTCGGTATCCCTAAAGAATATCTCGCCCATGTAGAAGGCCTCCCGACGAGAAGCGCCCTTCGGCAACTACGTGAGGGTGTAGAGCTGGAAGATGGGTTCACCGCACCCGCCGAAGTTTCGATGCCACAGGAGGGCGTGCTCAAGCTGGTCATTCACGAAGGACGTAACCGTCAGGTCCGAAGAATGTGTGCGTTAGTCGGCCACCCGGTGATTCGGTTGGTCCGAGTACGAATCGGGCCTGTCAGCGATAAAGGATTGGCTGCTGGACGGTGGCGAACTCTTACTATGGAAGAGGTTCGTTCTCTTTACGCTGCGGCTATCAATTAATAATCTCGCACCGAGCTTTGACCACGCCTTCGGTACCATGCCGATCGTAAGACTTGCTCCCCAGCAGACGGGTTTAGTTTCTCAATGACCAAGAATACGCGTCGTGCTCAGATCATAGGAACAGGACTCATCGGTGGCTCAATAGCGCTCGCTCTCCGATCCAGGGGGTGGCATGTTACGGGCAGAGATGTCGATGCCAGGCGGAGCGAACGCGCCTTAGAACTTGGAGTATTGGACGCGGTTGGTAGCGACGATGCTGCCGAGTTGGCATTTGTGGCGGTCCCGGCGAGGGCTCTGGAGGACGAAATTCATAACGCTCTTAGTGAAACCAAGGGCATAGTCACCGACACCGGAAGCGTGAAAACTGCTGTCGCTTCGAACATTGACAACCCCCGGTTCATACCCGGACATCCGATGGCAGGCTCTGAACAAGAAGGTGTTGAAGGTGCCAACCAGGCGATCTTCGAGGGCGCCGTCTGGGTTCTAACTCCGACCTCAGGTAGCGATGATCTTGGGCTTCGTGATCTTCAAACCATCCTTGCCTCAATGGGGTGCGATGTCGTAACTATGACTCCGGAACGCCACGATGCGTTAGTCGCAATCGTTTCACATGTCCCGCATCTCACTGCTGCCAGCTTGATGTGTCTTGCTGATGACCGAGCGTTAGACGATGCACCTCTGCTGCGCTTGGCTGCGGGCGGCTTTCGAGACATGACGCGCATCGCCGCTGGTCACCCCGAAATTTGGTTAGATATTTGTGAAGAGAACAAAGACGCGATCGTGTCGGTTCTGGACGAGCTTTCGAACCGAATTAGCAATATCCGTCAAATCGTGGCCCACTCGGATCGAACAGGACTAACGGACATGCTCTCGCAGGCGAGAAAAGCGCGTACGAATTTGCCGTCTCGGTACGTCCGACCTCAGGAACTCGTCGAGGTCAGGATCCCTATTCCTGATGAGAAGGGACAAATCGCGAACATCACGATGTTGGCTGCGGATTGTGATGTCAATGTTGCTGACATCGAAGTCGCACATTCGGCCGAAGGAGCGCAGGGCATTCTCGTTCTAGTCGTAGCCCAGGCTGAGGTTCAGAGGTTCTTGGCGGTATTGGCGGGACAGGGGTATGGACCCACCACAAGAGAATTGGCATGAACAACTCGCGTTTGATGACTCCCTTTGCCGCCCCGGCCGTCGGAATTGTTCCTCTCCCTGGGTCAAAGAGTCAAACAAACAGAGCGTTGATCTGCGCCGCTCTGTCCAAGGGAACAAGCCGGCTGTCGGGAGTCCTTTTCGCTGACGATACTGAAGCGATGTTAGAAGCAATCGTTTCGTTAGGAGCGATTGTCAAAGAGGATCGCCAAAATCTTGAGATTGAGATCACCGGGTTAGCTGGCGCGCCAAGCTTCAACGACCTTGCCATTGATGCGAGATTATCGGGCACCACTTCTCGATTCCTGATGCCAACGCTCGCGGCTGGCCATGGTCAAGTGACGCTGGATGGAACCGAACAACTGCGATCTCGCCCATTTGCCGAACAAATCCAAGCGCTGCGCGACCTCGGATGCCAAATCGAAGAGATAGGTGCAGCTGGCGGGTTGCCCGTCCGCATTTCCGCAGGCGGCCTGTTTGGCGGAGAGGTCGAAGTATCGGGGGAAACTAGTAGTCAGTTCGTGAGTGGCCTGCTACTGGCGGCGCCGCTCTATTCAAATGGTCTGAAAATTACGTTGACCGGCGTCCCGGTCAGTCATCCATATATCGAACTCACCGTCAAAGTCATGACTGATTTCGGCGTGACGGTGGAACGACCGGACGAATTGACTTATCTGGTGCACCCCGGCAGCTACCAAGCCACCGAGGTGAGCATCGAGCCTGATGCCTCAGCAGCATCATATTTTTTTGCTGCCGCCGCGATAACCCAAGGACGGGTGAGAGTAGCTGGCCTTCACCGACATAGTCATCAGGGCGATATCCAGTTCGTGGATGTATTGGAGCAGCTTGGCGCCAATGTTGTCTGGGGAGAGGATTACATCGAAGTTGAGGGTGGACGAATTAGCGGTGGCACCTTCAATCTTCGAGAATGTTCAGATACGACACAGACGTTGGCCGCTGTAGCAGCCTTCGCCGAGACCGCTATAGAAATCACAGGGGTCGGTTTCATTAGACGCAAAGAAACCGACCGTTTAGCCGCCATGGTGAATGAGTTGACTAAGTGCGGTGTCGAGGCTACGGAAACCAAAGACGGCCTCATCGTACGACCCAACTTGTGGTCGCTCAGGGGAGCGACCGTAGACACTTATGGCGACCACCGAATGGCTATGTCCATGGCCTTACTTTCGCTTCGAGTCCCCCGAATAGAGATCAACGATCACGATTGTGTAGAGAAAACTTTTCCAGCGTTCTTTTCGCGCCTTGAGGGACTTCGCCCTGAAGTAAAATCCCGAAGAGATGTGGTCGCCGTCGTTGCTATTGATGGACCGGCAGGATCCGGCAAGTCGACGGTTGCGCGCCTGCTTGCAACTGAACTCAATCTTCCACATTTTGATACCGGTGCCATGTATCGGGCTGTTGCTGTAGCGGCGTTACGGGCAGGAATCGATCCCGAAGATCAAGATGCGACCACTGACCTAGCTCGGCGAACTGAAATAGCTATAGGCCAACGCACGTTTGTCGACGGTATCGAAGCCACCGATGAAATTAGAACCCCAGAGGTCGATCAGCACGTGAGCGCCGTAGCAGCGAACCCAGGTGTACGCCGAGTTCTTGTGGCCCAACAGAGGAAGTGGGCTACTGAACTCGGCGGTGGGGTGATGGAAGGCCGCGACATAGGAACTGAAGTATTCCCTGATGCCGTATTCAAGGTTTTTCTGACTGCGCAACCTGAGGTTCGAGCCCGTCGACGCTACGACGAATCTTCGGTTCAGACCCTGGGAGATGTAGCCGACGATCTTGAACGGCGAGATCTAATCGATTCGACTCGTGCTGATTCCCCACTTCAGGTCGCGCCCGGCGCGGTGGTAGTTGACACCAGCGAACTCGAAATTCCTGAAGTCGTCTCGGAGCTTGCGCACCTATTTCGCTTGGTTGTGGAGGATTGATGGCCGACGAATCGCAGCTAGCTGATCGCAGAACGCATTGGTACAACCGAGCGACGTATCAAGTCTTGAAATACCTGGTATGGGCCATCTTCAAGGTCTGGAACCGAGTCACCATCGAAGGTCAGAAGAACATCCCCGACGGAGCCTGCGTTTGGGCGCCGAACCATAGAAGCTATATAGATACCCCCCTTCAGGCATGCGTCCCACGGCGGCTGCGGTTTATGGGAAAAGAGTCCGTGTGGAATAATGCGTTTTTTGGTTGGCTTTTCACCACCATCGGCTGCTTTCCCGTGAGCCGAGGAAGTGCAGATCGGGCCGCACTTTTGACGGCGCTTGCTGTTCTCGAAAATGGTCATGACCCCGTTGTCGCTTTCCCTGAGGGTGAACGAAAGGACGGGCCGCGGGTGTTTCCGCTGTTCGATGGTGCGGCCTATCTGGCCGCTAAGACCCAAGTACCGATCGTGCCCGTCGGAATCGGCGGGACCGCAGTTGCCATGCCACGAGGATCGAAATTTTTGCGACCGAAACACGTTCATGTGATCATCGGCGAACCTATCCCGCCACCCCCTCTGAGCGCGACGGGCCGACTATCTCGACAAGAGGTGCGCAATACCTCAGAGTATTTGCGCGAAGAAATTCAAGATTTATTTGATCGTGCACAAATCATTTGCGGGACGCCAAACATTTATGAACCGGGCAGCGAACCACAGACAAGCCCCTAAATAGAGGCAAGCCGTTCTCTCTAGTTCGAAAGAGAGGCTAGAACATCGCTGGCGGCAACTTCTCGGTCAAGCGGCCCGACTCGAGCATCACTGGGCACCGCAAGAGTTGCGTGTACCGCCAGCTCCAGAACCGAAAGCAGTTCCCGGATCTCTCTCGGTGGCGGAAAGTACTCGTCCTCGTCAGTAATGCGCACCTCTTCGACGCCGTTAGATGGTGAGAGATGTTCGATCACTGCATCAACGAGTTCCTCGGGTGCCGAAGCTCCCGCCGTCACGCCGACCGTGCCGCTCAGATCGTCAGGTAGTTCTGACGCGGAATTGATGCGAAAGACGTGCTGGGAACCGGACTCTTTTGCCAGTTTGACGAGCGCCATGGTGTTGGAAGAGTTCGCGGAACCGATGACGATAACAGCATCACATCGGCGAGCTATCGATGCCAAGGCTGATTGCCGGTTAGTTGTCGCGAAGCAAAGGTCGCTGCGACCTGGCATCCAGACGTCAGGGAACCTTTCTTTCGTTGCTTCCAACACCCCCTCCCAATCTCGATGACTAAGGGTGGTTTGGGCCAGCATCGCGACTGGTTCTATGAAGTCAGGTAATTCGGCTACCTGAACATGATCTTCAACCAGACTGATTGCATCGGGAGCCACCGCCATTGTCCCAACGGCTTCTTCGTGGCCCTCGTGCCCTACATAAACAATTCGATAGCCCTTTTGGGAGCGGACACGGACCTCGTGATGGACTTTGGTGACAAGCGGACACACTGCATCTACTACGTAGCCGCCTCGTTGCCGAGCTTCCCTCACGACTTCAGGTGCTGAGCCATGAGCAGACAACATTAACGGGCGCCCCTCTGGTACTTGACTCACGTCATCAACGAAGACAACTCCCAGCTGTCGGAACCGGTCAACAACGAGTTGGTTATGGACGATCTCGTGATAGCAATAAACAGGTGGGTCAAACGAACGAACCATCCACGCGAGGGCCTTAATCGCCATCTCCACCCCGGCACAAAACCCCCTGGGGGAGGCTAGTAATACCCGATCCACACTCACCAAAGCGAGGCTACCGCCTCGCTAGTTCCGAGACCCTCGTGCTGGGTGTCAGACGCACTCACCCGTATCCTGAACTACATGTCCTTGCCGGTTGTTGTCGCCGTCGCGTCAGGTAGTGCCGCGGAGTTAGCGGGCCTGTTGGCGGGCGACGAAATCGTCGCAATCGACGGCGAGGTTCCGACCGACGTTATTCGCTGGCAACTATTAGTGGATGAGGCGGACCCAACCTTGACCGTCCAGCGAGGCGGGGTGTCAAGAGACACAAGGGTCGTTAAGGCTGCTGGGCAACCATTGGGAGCCGAGGTCGATTCGTCCATATTCGATCGAGTCAGAACTTGTGACAATCATTGCGAGTTTTGTTTCATCTATCAGTTACCGAAAGGGATGCGTCGGAGCCTGTACCTCAAGGACGATGACTATCGTCTCTCGTTCCTTTACGGAAACTTCACGACGCTGACTCGTTTTACTGAAGCCGACCTGGAGAGAGTGGTAACTGAACGACTCTCCCCGTTGTATGTATCGATTCACGCGACGGATCCGGCTGTGCGAACTCGGATGCTTCGCAATCCGCGGGGTGGATACAGTTTGCGTTGGCTTAAGGCGCTGCTTGACTGCAACATTGAGGTCAACGGCCAAATAGTTGTATGTCCTGGAATAAACGACGCGGACGTCCTGGACGACACCCTTCTTGGTGTACTTGATCGCTTTCCAGAACTCAGGTCATTAGCCGTAGTGCCTCTGGGGGTTAGCGCCCACAACCATGAATCGTCGATGAGGCCTCACACACAAAACGAGGCGGTTGACGTTGTGCGTACCGTGGAGCGTTGGCAGGAGCGGTTCCTCAACGTGCTTGGGCGAAGAATGGTCTTCGCTGCAGACGAATATTATCTCCTCGCCGAAAAATCTTTTCCCGAAGTCGATACCTATGAAGACTTTCCGATGCACGAAGATGGCATTGGAATGGCAAGAGCCTTTGAAGCGGGGTTCACCGGTAAACGGCTCTCAGACGTCGGACCCCGAGCCGGCTTCTTTCAATGGGTTGACGGCGCCCCGGCTCAGGGCTACCGGGCGCCTCGAATGGGCGCTAGTTCGAACCGTGGAGGTGAGATTGCCAGTTCCGACTCTCTTGAAGGTGCAAAGCCCATACCCGTCGAGATCGGCACTCGAGATAATGCCCCGGTCGGCATACTTACCGGAGCGTACGGGGCGAAAATTCTCTCACCGCTGCTTGAATCTCAAGGCAGACGAAAAGCGCGCATCATCGAAGTTGAGAATCGCTTCTTTGGTGGCAATGTAAAGGTGAGTGGGCTCATGGTCGGCGAAGATCTACATCGAGTTCTATCCTCCGAACCGGAAGGTCATCGCTACCTGCTGCCTGACGTATGCCTCAATAACGGTAGATTCTTAGATGGGCTGTCCCCGGCTGACCTACCACGCGAAGTCGAGGTAATCGCGACTGACGGAGCTTCGCTGCGTTCGGCTCTCCGAACAACGACCAGGTCGAAAGATTTGCAACAAGGAACTCCGATATGACGGCCGCGGAGGCCCTGCCCGTAGTCTCGGTGATTGGTAGACCCAACGTCGGGAAGTCCACGTTGTTCAATCGAATTCTTGGCAGACGTGAAGCGATCGTCGAAGAAAGATCGGGCGTAACTCGGGACCGTAAAACTTTGGAAGCTGAATGGTTAGGACACGAGTTTCTTTTGGTTGACACCGGTGGATGGCTTCCCACAGGTTCCGATCTCGACGGCAAGGTATCTGCTCAGAGCGAAAGAGCAATCGACACGTCGGATCTGATCGTTATGGTGGTCGACGGCACCACTGGGGTCACCGAGGCAGACAGTCGCGTGGCCTCACTATTGCGACGCTCAGCAGTTCAAGTAATTCTGGCTGTCAACAAGATTGATAGCTCGCTTCGAGATCAAGACATCTGGGAGTTCATGGCGTTGGGGTTGGGCGACCCCATGGGTATTTCGGCTCTGCATAGCCGAAATACGGGTGATTTGCTCGACCGAATAGTTGAATTGCTCCCGAGCTCGGAGCAGCAAGCAGACGAAGGTGCCCCAGCCGCCGGGGAAACAGATTCCAATGGAGAGGTTCCCGGAGTTGCCATCGTGGGTAGACCAAATGTGGGTAAATCGACCCTGTTCAATCGGCTAATCGGTGACGAGCGTTCAGTTGTTCATGACCTGCCGGGCACCACACGCGACGCGATCGACACAGTCGTCCAGACTGAGTTAGGCCTATTGCGTTTCATCGATACAGCGGGCATGAGGCGAAAATCTCGAGTTGATGACAACACCGAGTACTACTCCAATCTCCGGGCACTGCGGGCAATAGATAAGGCCGACGTAGCATTTCTTGTGATCGACGCATCGGAGGGGATTACTTCTCAAGATCAACGCCTTGCCGAACGGGTGGATGCGGCCGGATGTCCGATTGTCATTCTGATGAACAAGTGGGAGCTCGTTAACCAAGAAGACAAAGACGATCTGATGTACCAGCTCGGCCAACGGCTTCATTTTTTGGGGGAATCACCCGTCTTACGAATAAGCGCTTTGACCGGACGGGGGATACAGCGTCTTATCCCAGCTCTAGAGGCAGCGATAGACGCTTATGAAACGCGAGTGCCGACTCGTCGAGTAAACGAAGTGATTCAACTTGCACAGTCGGCCCAGCCTGGGCCTCATGGTGGCCGAGTTCTTTACGCGACTCAGGGCGCAACTCATCCCCCCACGTTTATCTTGTTTACTAACAAAGACTTGCCGGCAAGCTACGTGCGTTACCTTGAACGCCGCCTGCGCGAGGAATTCGATCTAGGTGCGACGCCAATAAAAATGCGGATGCGGCGACGGGACTAAGGAAGTCTCGATGCATCGCTTTGTTTCGTGCCTGAAAACCCCAGTGGCAGATAACCCGTGACGTGGTGCGACCGATGTGAGCGCGAGTTTGATCTCGGACTGCTCCGCGACGACGGTGGGTGTCCAGCTTGCGGTCAATTACTTACTGACGCGCCGAGCGGCGGTTCGGCTCCGTGGCATTTTTGGGTGGTAGCTGCCGCCGCGGCCCTGTACCTGGGATGGCGCGCCTTGCAGGGAATTATTTGGGTGGTACAACAAATTATCTGACCGGGTCTGGCGAGCGGATCGAAGCGTCATCCCAGATATCGTGGCGTCGCTGCGGGCTGTGGCGCAGTTTGGTTAGCGCACTGGTCTGGGGGACCAGGGGTCGGAGGTTCAAATCCTCTCAGCCCGACGAAAATGAGCCCGGACACGGCTGTGTCGGGTCGCAGCAAGCTGTTTTGGGACTGTCGCTTGTCTAATGAAGGAGAACCCTTCAGCTAGTCCTCGACCGTGTCTGAGGGAAGTTTGCGCAGTAGCTCCAACGCCGATTGGGGAGTGAGTGCCCTTGCCAAGGACTGGCGACTCCTTTCGTTCAGTACGCCAAAGGACATTGCGTCGTCGAAGAACTCCACAAATTTGTTCCAAAACTTGCCCGTATCCAGTAGGACGACGGGGAGGTCGTGAAGACCGAGTTGGGTCCAAGATAAAACTTCGGCAAGCTCATCAAGGGTCCCGTATCCGCCGGGCAGTGCTATAACGCCGTCACTCAGCTCGTACATCAACGCCTTTCGTTCATGCATCGATGCGACCAAACGTAAGTCGACACCGCCGCGATGACGTACGTCGCGGGAGAAAGTATTTTCTGGGTAGACGCCAATGACATGACCATTTTCTGAAATTGCCCCGTCAGCGACGGCCCCCATTAGTCCGGCGTCACTGCCTCCGAAGATGACGGTGACACCTTCTAGGGCGAGGTATTTGCCGAGTCCTGTTGCTAGCTCAACAAACTTGGGTTCGTTGCCTAACGATGAAGCGCAGAAGACGGCGACCGACTCTATTTCACGACCACGGGTTCTCACTGGGGGCCTTCCCAGGAGTCGATCGATGGAGTTTCCAACAGCAGGTTCATGGTTGGTGGCTTCTGAGGATCATGCGAGTTCTGCTGCAAGGGCGAGAGCGTCATCCCAACTGGCGTGACTCATCAGGAGGCGTCGATATTGGACAAACGGTCTAATGGTATTCAAGGCCATCACTCCCGCTAACGCGCCGCCAACGCGATAGCCAGTGACAAAAGCTCGTTCATCGACTGAGCCCAATAACACCTCCACATGGTCAGCATTTTCGGTGTTGCCCGCCACTTGAATTCGGTCGTCGTATTGGTCAGACCATACGAACGGCACGGAGTCATATACACGACTGTCTTCGGGGTGCAATAGGTTTGCGGCTACCAACATCGCTTGTTCCGTAGCTGCGGTCCAGTGCTCCACCCGGACAGGTGATGGTCCGAGCCACGCATTGGGGGCCTTTGCCACGTCACCCATGGCGTAGACCCCGCGAACGCCGGTGTTCATCGTTCCGTCGCAGATGACTCCATCATCGATGTTTAGCCCGGAGTTCGTTAACCATTCTGTGTTGGGCTCAGCGCCAATCCCGACCACGACCAGGTCGGCCTGAAGGTGACTCCCGTCAGTCAACGCAACCCCCTCAACCTCATCCTTGCCGAGCACGGACGCGACGCCCACTCCTAGTCGTAGATCGGCGGCGTGCGCAATATGTAGGTCGCCGCATGCTGCCCCCATCTCCGCACCGAGGCCTCTAATGAGTGGTGCGGCGGCAGCTTCGACGATCGTTACTTCGCAGCCGCGGGTGGTGGCAGCAGCCGCGACTTCGGACCCAATGAAGCCAGCGCCCACTATTACGACAGACGCGCCAGGCATCAAGCGCTGGCGAATAGCTACCGAGTCGTCGACCGTCCGAAGGACGTGAACGCCGTCGATGTCAGCAGTTTTTGGAAGTTTTCTTGCCGAAGCGCCGGTGGCAATTACGAGTCCCTCGTAGCGGATCTCGTGCTCACCCACCGTGACCACCTGTCGGTTGACATCGAGACCTGTTGCTGGCTGACCTAAGAGGAGATTCAGATCAAGGTCGACCAAAGTGTCTTCCGTCACGAGTTGCAACTCGTCAGGGTCTTGGTCTGTCGCCAGCATTGTTTTAGAAAGAGGCGGCCTGTCGTAAGGGCGGTGCTTCTCCGCACCAATAAGGGTCAACTCGCCCTCGAATCCTTCTCGCCGAAGATTCTGGCAGGCTCGTATTCCTCCCAGAGAAGCCCCCACGACCACGATTTGATCCACTGTTTTCACCTCTTCCTCGAACGTTAGCTGGCCGTGAGGAGGTAGTGACCCAAGAGCCGGACAGATAATCATCTGCCACGCAGGGTGGTGAGGTTGAGAACGATTCGAGGTACACGATGAAAAATCAAGGTCCATTTGTGCTTGCGCGCGGTCAAAGAGACCGGTACAGATGCTTGACAAGGTTGTAACTACACGGGTGTAATCACAAGTCCGGAACTTAAACGACTAAGACTGGCGGATCGATTCGCCGACTTGACGAACCGCAGGCCTCCACCAAGGCCTGGTGACTTGAGGAGGAGTAATCGAGACCCGGTGAGGAGGACGGTCGCAGGTTCCGGATGCGGCAGGCGAGGAGCGAACGTGGCGATCACAGATCAGGCGGCAACAGCAACGGCCGACGACAACGTTGATGGCGCTTCAGCTACGGGCATGCAAGTCCAAAAGCGCGACGGGAGCATGCAGTCAGTCGACGTCAACAAGATCGTCAGAGCAGTCGAACGATGCGCAACCGAGTTGCCCGGTGTCGATCCGATGCGTATTGCGACGAGAACTATCTCGGGTCTGCATGATGGAGCCACCACCACCGAACTCGACGAACTCTCGATTCGGACCGCAGCAGCGCTGATTATCGAAGAGCCCAACTACTCGAGGCTCGCTGCCCGATTACTTGGAACGTTCATCGACAAAGAAGTCCAGAACCAAAACGTCCACTCGTTTAGCCAATCTATTGAGTTGGGAGCCGAGTGTGGCTTGATCCATCAAGACGTACTTGAGTTTGTCCAAGTGCATGCCCGCAAACTGAACAACTCGGTGCTTCATGAGCGAAACAATCTGTTCGAATTTTTCGGCTTGCGCACCGTTTACGACCGATATCTTCTCCGTCATCCAATTGAACGGACAGTTATAGAAACACCGCAGTATTTTCTACTTAGAGTCGCTTGCGGCCTCGCCCGTACTCCCGAAGAAGCCATCACTCTTTATGAGTTGATGTCGAGCCTCGAATACCTGACGTCGAGTCCGACACTGTTTAACTCCGGGACAGCGCATCCCCAGATGTCGTCGTGTTACCTGTTAGATAGCCCAGAAGACTCCTTGGAAGGTATCTACAAGCGATACACCGATATCGCCAAACTCTCTAAGTTCGCGGGTGGCATTGGGGTCGCATGGCATCGTGTTCGGTCCAAAGGCTCACTAATTGGCGGCACTAACGGGCTCTCCAACGGCATCGTTCCGTGGCTAAAAACTTTAGATTCTTCAGTAGCGGCCGTGAACCAGGGTGGAAAACGCAAAGGCGCCGCCTGCGTTTATCTAGAAACCTGGCACGCGGACCTAGAGGACTTCCTTGAGCTTCGAGACAACACAGGTGATACCGCTCGTCGAGCTCACAACCTGAACCTCGCGAACTGGATCCCAGACCTGTTCATGGAGAGGGTGGAAAACGACTGGCAGTGGTCCCTCTTCGACCCAAAGGTCGTGCCGCAATTAACAGATACCTATGGAGAAGAGTTTCGGCAGGCCTACGTCGCGGCGGAACAGGAGGGACTATACGAACGTCAGGTTCCGGCACGACAGCTGTATTCCCGCATGATGCGAACTTTGGCTCAGACAGGCAACGGTTGGATCACCTTCAAAGACGGATCGAACATCAAATGCAACCAGACCGGAGAACCTGGCAACGTCGTGCATCTTTCGAATCTTTGTACTGAGATCATCGAGGTGACGAGTCAAGGAGAGACTGCCGTTTGCAACCTCGGTTCGGTGAACCTGGGACGTTTGGTGCGCGACGGAGCATTCGATTTCGACCGTCTCGGTGAGGTGGTGCGAACCGCGGTGCCCTTCCTGGATCGTGTAATTGATATCAACTTCTACCCGACCAACGAAGCGGGCTCTTCGAACAATAAATGGCGCCCCGTAGGACTGGGCTTGATGGGGCTCCAAGACGTGTTCTTCCAGACTGGCCTCATGTTTGATAGCCCCGAAGCTCTCGAACTATCCACGCGAATAAGCGAGGAGATTTATTACTGGGCTCTCTCAGCCAGTTGCGACCTTGCCGCAGTAGACGGACCTCACCAAGGTTTCTCCGAAACGAGAGCAGCTCGCGGTGACCTCCAATTTGACCTATGGGGGGTCATCCCAAGCGATGCTGCGCGATGGGAGGCTTTGAAGGACCGAATAAGCCAACACGGTCTGCGTAACTCGTTGATGATTGCCATCGCACCAACTGCGACGATTGCCTCTATCGCCGGTTGCTATGAATGCATCGAACCTCAGGTATCGAACCTGTTTAAGAGAGAGACGCTTTCAGGTGAGTTCTTGCAGATCAACCGCTACCTCGTAGATGAGCTTCAACAGCGGGGACTCTGGAGCGAGGATATGTCTCAACAAATCAAACGAGCCGAAGGCTCGATCCAAGATATTAAGGAAATTCCCGAGGACGTGCGTGAGGTCTATCGAACAGCATGGGAGTTGCCGCAACGAGCCCTCATCGACTTGGCCGCCAGCAGAGGCGCCTACATCGACCAGAGCCAGTCGTTGAATTTATTCATGGAGAGCCCAAGCATCGGCAAGCTGTCTTCGATGTACATGCACGCATGGAAAAGTGGTTTGAAAACCACCTACTACCTACGCTCAAGGCCAGCCACTCGAATTAACCAAACCACCACCGGAGCCGACGGTGGGCCAACGGGTTCACCGCCAGAGGGGGAGTCGGATAGCGCCCCCTCGTTTACCGACGAAGAAGCCCTAGCGTGCTCACTCGAAAACCCCGAAGCTTGTGAAGCGTGTGACTGAAACCCGTCTCGCTTCCCCGTCCTGATCTGCAGTCTAGAAACGACACCCGAATGGCACTCACTGAACCAGACGACATCTACGAAAACCCAGAGCAGCCTGAACAGGCGGGATCCGCCACCGGGCGAAAGATCGGAGCCCCAGGGAACATCCTTGACCCTGGATTCAACCTGACGTTACGTCCGATGCAGTATCCGGTCTTTTACGACATGTACCGAGATGCCATTAAGAACACCTGGACCGTTGAGGAAATTGATTTTTCTGACGACGTGGTAGATCTCGATCGAAATTTGCTACCTGCTGAGCGTCACTTGATAAATCGGCTCGTGGCGTTCTTTGCAACGGGTGACTCGATTGTTGCGAACAACCTTGTGTTGAACCTGTATCAGCACATCAACAGTCCTGAAGCTCGCATGTACTTGAGTCGACAGTTGTACGAAGAAGCTCTCCACGTTCAGTTTTATCTCACCCTCCTTGATAACTACATACCGGACGTCGAAGAGAGGGCTGAGGCGTTTGCTGCTATCGAGAACATTCCGTCCATCCGTCAAAAAGCGGAGTTCTGCTTCAAGTGGATGAGCAGCATCAACGATGTCGCAGAATTACGTTCGCGTGAAGAGCGTCAGCAATTTCTTTTGAACTTGATCTGCTTTGCCGCGTGTATTGAGGGGCTCTTTTTCTTTGCAGCGTTTGCTTACGTTTATTTCCTCCGCAGCAAAGGGTTACTTAATGGGCTTGCCGCCGGCACCAATTGGGTTTTCCGCGATGAGTCTTGCCATATGAACTTCGCGTTCGAAGTCGTAAATACGATTCGAAATGAGGAGCCCGACCTGTTTGATGACGATTTGTCTAATCGCATAGTTGAGATGCTTGAGGAAGCGATCGAGGTAGAGAGCCAGTTCGCGGCAGACGTTCTCTCAGGTGGAGTTGCCGGGATGTCAACAGCTGACACGCGGACCTACTTAGAGTTCGTTGCGGATCAGCGGTTATTGCAGTTGGGACTTAAAAAACGTTACGGGGCCAAGAATCCATTTGCTTTCATGGAACTGCAAGACGTTCAGGAGCTAACGAACTTCTTCGAACGCACTGTGGTGGCTTACCAAGTCGGAGTCGAAGGCGACGTGGCCTTTGACGAAGACTTCTGAATTCGTCACCAACAACTTTGGCCGAGCCTCTCGTCTATTTTTAAAAACGAACGCCGTCATCTCAATCCCCGAACCAGAGGGGCCGGTTGGGTTGTATGAAAAGGCCTAACGGCGCAAAAAACCTTCGATAAGTGTGTCCACGGCCTGTCCCGGCGTGATGTCGTGAGAACGGACCTGGGACTCCAGTTCTGGTAAGAGCTCGCCGACCTTGGGGTGGACTCGCAATGCCTCCAAGAGGCGATCGTCAAGCATCGACCACATCCAACGGACGCGCTGTTCCTCCCTGCGCCGCTGAAAGTCCCCAGCCTCACTGAGAACACGTCGGTGCTCTTCAACGTGACTCCAGAGGGATTCCACACCCTCGCCCGTTAAACCGGCGCAGGTGACCACTGGAGGCGTCCAGTGAGGTGACGACGGAGCAGTGAGATGCAGTGCCATTTGGTATTCGCGTGCTGCTGCAGCGGCACGTTGAGCGTTGTCGCCGTCGGCCTTGTTGACGGCGATCATGTCCGCCAGTTCCAAAATGCCTTTCTTGATTCCTTGAAGCTCGTCGCCTGCGCCGGCAAGCATCAAGACCAAGAAAAAGTCGACCATGTCGGCGACAACTGTTTCGCTCTGACCCACTCCAACGGTCTCAACCAGTACAACGTCGAAGCCTGCAGCCTCGCACAAGAGAATGGTCTCTCTAGTCATGCGGTTGACGCCCCCGAGTTCTCCAGAAGTTGGGGAGGGGCGGACGAATGCTGCGGGATCGTTTGCCAGTGATGACATCCGAGTTTTGTCACCAAGGATCGAACCGCCACTGCGTGATGACGTCGGATCTATGGCGAGAACCGCGACCCGGTGGCCGTTCGTCGTCAACGTTTTGCCTAGAGTCTCTATAAAGGTGCTTTTTCCGACGCCTGGAACGCCAGTGATGCCGACTCGATGAGCAGATCCCGCGTTAGACGATAGCTCGGAAAGCAATTCATGAGCCCTGGAGCGATGGCTGGGGTGGTTGCTCTCTATCAGGGTGATCGCTTGCCCCAACGATGCGCGGTCGGATGAACGGACGCCTTCGATCAGATCAGATATAGGAGGGATGGAGGGCACAACTGTTGAGGGTACAGGCCGTTACAACACCGGCTTATAGGACTTAAAAGTTTCCGCGGTACTCTCAACAACACGGGCCGTACGTCAGAGATGAGTCGAGATTTAGTCGTGTAACGACAATGACTGCAGTGTCTGACAGAATCTTTCCAAGACGAACACAGGGGGACAGCTATGGAGTTCACATTCACGCAAGGTGACCCCATAACCGAAGAGGAAGCACTAGCGGAGGCTGAAAAGATGGGTCTTCACGCCTTCGCGTTTGATACCGAAGTTGAGGAGGACAGCGAACTGCACTGGCACGAGTTCAAAGCGGCCATATGGTTGATCTCGGGAGAAGCGAATCTAGCTACCGAGGATGGCACCGTCTACGAAGCCAAACCTGGTTGCCGCTTGACTGCTCCAGCGGGCTGGTTACATCGCGAACTCACCAGTCAGACCCATCGACTCGTCATCGGAACTGACATTCCATCGCAGGACTGGACTCAACCGGTTAACAAGCCTGCAGCTGAACTTTCTAGGTAAGGCCGTAGACCGCCCCGAAGAACGGCTGACGTCGGTGGGTTGGACTGAAAGGTAAGAGCGTATGGGTAGAGCTAAACGGATGACCGCGAGAACCAGAAAGCGCCCTCACGCAGTCGGAAAGTTCCTTGAGGCGGGTGAGTCGGTGAAGTGGATCCTTCCGGCACAGGGTGGGCTTCACCCATTTACGATGCTCGTTTTTGCTTTGGTAATCCTCTTTGCGGTTCTCGTATTGGACCCTCGTTCGTTGGTGATGGGAGTGACCATCACCGTCGTAGTTTTCGCAATCGTCGCGGTTTTGACCACTGCCCGATATCGGGTGATTGCCATTACCGCAGATGATGTCTTACTACTCCGAGCCCGGGGCTGGCGGCCAGCGAAACCCGTTGAGTTACTTAAGAGAATCCCCCGAACTAGCAAGTTTGACGTTCGAAGTCAGTTTTGGTCCCAAATTGAGGTGGGTGGGGAAAAATTGTGGGTCCATAAGCGGTTCCAGGCGAAACTTGACGCGGCAGACGAATCCCTTGGTCGAGGCGTTGTCAAGGCCGCCCCGACCGCGGTTTACCGCGCCAATCGGGCAAAAAAGAAGGTGAAGAACATTGGCCGGAAGCGGTAGGGCTAGGCGTTCAGTTTTTCGAGCAGTTCAACAGCTGCTTCGGCGATGACAGTTCCCGGAGGAAAGATCGCCGTGGCTCCTGCCTCAAGTAACGCTTCGAAATCTTGAGGTGGAATAACTCCACCGACCACGATCATGATGTCGTCGCGACCCTCGGCGGCTAGAGCGTCGCGAAGTTCAGGTATGAGCGTTAGATGGCCCGCAGCTAGGGATGAAGCCCCCACGATGTGGGCATCGTTCTCCACAGCTTGCCGAGCTGCCTCCCGAGGAGTTGAGAAAAGTGGCCCGATGTCTACGTCGAACCCGAGGTCAGCGAACGCGCTGGCGATAACTTTCTGGCCTCTGTCGTGACCGTCCTGCCCCATTTTTGCGACGAGAATACGTGGCCGTCGCCCTTCGCGTTCTGAAAATTGTTCGACCAGTTCACGCACAGAACTCACTGCGTCGGTTTCTTCTCCCACTTCGCTGCTGTACACCCCGCTAATTGACCGAATTTCAGCCGTGTGACGGCCGTAGACCGTTTCAAGGGCGAGACTGATTTCTCCAACTGTTGCTTTAGCTCGACCTGCTTCTATCGCTAAGGCTAAGAGATTTCCCTCCCCCGTGTCCGCCGCTTTAGTCAACGCCGCCAAAGCAACTTCTACCTGTTCGTCACTTCTTTCAGCACGAAGCCGATCGAGCTTCGCTATTTGAGCTGCCTTGACTTCAGCGTTGTCGATTCTGAGGACGTCTACCTCTTGGTCGGTGTGGGTGCGGTATTTGTTAACTCCCACCACTGTTTGTCTTCCAGAGTCGATACGCGCCTGTGTGCGCGCAGCCGCCTCCTCGATTCGCATCTTCGGAACGCCTGCTTCGATGGCTTTGGCCATGCCACCCATCTGCTCGATCTCTTCGATGTGGCCTAACGCGCGATCTGCTAGCTCGCGAGTCAGTCGTTCAATGAAGTAGCTTCCGCCCCACGGATCAATGACTTTGGTTATTCCTGACTCTTGTTGAAGGAATAGTTGTGTATTACGGGCGATCCGCGCGCTGAAGTCAGTTGGTAGCGCAAGAGCCTCATCGAATGCGTTTGTGTGAAGACTTTGTGTGTGGCCTTGCGTTGCGGCCATCGCTTCTACGCAGGTTCGGACGACATTGTTGTAGACGTCTTGGGCCGTGAGACTCCAACCTGAGGTCTGAGTATGGGTTCGTAAGGACATCGATTTGGGATTCGCGGGAGAGAAACTTGCCACCAAGTCGGCCCAGACGATGCGTGCAGCGCGCAGCTTGGCCACCTCCATGAAAAAATTCATGCCAATGGCCCAAAAGAAGCTGAGGCGAGGGGCGAAGTCATCGATGCTTAACCCTGCCTTTTGGCCCGTACGGAGATATTCGAGACCGTCGGCAAGGGTGTAGGCCAACTCCAAATCGGCTGTCGCGCCGGCTTCTTGCATGTGGTAGCCGGAGATGGAAATGGAGTTAAATCGAGGCATGTTCTTGCTCGTGAACTCCAAGATGTCTCCCACAATGCGCATAGATGGCTGAGGTGGATAGATGTAGGTGTTGCGCACCATGAACTCTTTGAGGATGTCGTTTTGAATGGTTCCAGCGAGCTTGTCGGCGGTCACACCTTGTTCTTCGGCTGCCACGACATAGAGAGCGAGGATCGGCAGCACAGCACCGTTCATCGTCATTGAAACGCTCATCTCATCTAAGGGGATGCCTTCGAAGAGTGTCCTCATGTCGTAGATCGAGTCGATAGCGACGCCCGCCATACCTACGTCGCCGCTCACCCGCTCATGGTCGCTGTCGTAGCCGCGGTGAGTAGCGAGGTCGAAGGCAACGGACAGACCCTTTTGGCCGGCTGCAAGATTGCGTCTGTAAAAGGCGTTGGAATCTTCTGCCGTTGAAAATCCCGCGTACTGTCGCACGGTCCAGGGCTGGTTTGTGTACATCGTCGGGTAGGGCCCGCGTAAGAACGGAGCGAAACCAGGGAAGCTATCTAAATGTGACATGTCAGATCGAAGATCTGCCGACGTGTAAAGACACTTGATGTCTATTCCTTCAGGCGTTTGCCAGGTCAAAGCATCGGGAGATTCGCCTGTTTGGGCTGCGAGGTCGCGTTCCCAGACGCTGAGATCAGAGATCGGTTCGCTGGTTGCGCTGAGATCAATTGTGGTGAAGTCAGGAATTTGGCTCATCGTTCAACCTGGGCCGATCAAAGCGCGATGGACAGTCGCCAGAACATCAAGCACATTGCATCCACGATAGACAAAGCCGTCGATTTCAGTTGTGCTGCTTATCGGAGCGTCGGGAGGTCCCGCAAGATAAATAAGTTCCGCCCCTGCGGCCCGCAAAGCGCTCGCTGTTTCGAGTCCTGACTCGGCATAGAAGTCATCTGATGAACAGATACAGGCGACTTTGCAGCCACTCGAGGCGAAGGCTTCTGCGGCGCGAGGTGGAGTTTCAAACCCATCATTATTTAGCGCCCTGATCCCGCCCGTTTCGAAGAGATTCTTGGCAAATGTGGACCTGGCGGTGTGGGTAATAACGGCACCCAAGTTTGCAAGAAAGATGCTTGGTCGCTGAGCAGCGGAATCGGCAGCGTCTCGTAACTCTTCGAAGGGAGCGGACCATCGAAAGGTGGGAAGAGGTTCGCATTTGTGTTCGCCAACCGATGTGGTCGCCTCTTGGGGTATTGGTTCTCGATGGATTTTGACTTCGGTTATGTCAGGAAATTCGTTCGCGCCTGTTATTAGGGTCGAACGGTCCGCCAATGCTGCCAGCCGAGCCGTTCGTGTTTCGGCTATCGACGCTTGCCAAGACCCTGATGTAAGAGCCCTCGCTATCCCGCCCGTCTTTTCGAGTTGCTGCAAGGTTTTCCACGCCGCATGAGCGAGTTCGTTGGTTAATTCCTCGAGATACCAGCTGCCGCCGACTGGGTCGATGACCGATGACACCTTCGTTTCTTCCTGCAGGATCAGTTGGGTGTTGCGAGCCAAACGTAAGCCGGTGTCATCGGAGAGTCCTGCGGCACTGTCGAAAGGCTCGACGGTTACGGCGTCCGCTCCGCCTAGCGCCGCAGCGAAGCATGCTGTAGTCGTGCGCAACATATTCACCCAAGGGTCATTGAGCGTCATCATTGAACGCGCTGTAGTGGCGTGAAGAGTCAGCGGTGCGTTCGCGGGATCGCCTCCTGAGGCACTGATGATCCTGGCCCAACAGACTCGTGCGGCCCGAAATTTTGCGGTTGTTAGGAACTGATCTGGACCCGCGGAGAGAGTCAATTCGAGTTGCTGTGATGCCTCGTCGAGCGAAAGTCCAGATGCAGTAAGCGCTCGTAACCACATGACTCCGGTTGAAAGAGCGGCACCGAGTTCTTGACCATCGGAAGCTCCAGCATCTGCCCATGTGGAGCCATCGAGAGCAATCGCCTGGATGTTGGGATGAGACTTCGAGATCTGGCTCACGAGATTCGCGCATTGCGTGATCTCCTCCTCAATCTCTAAGACCGACCGACCGGTGCGTGCCAACAGTCCGATGGGGTCTAAGCCCAGGTTGTTGTTTAATACGGAGACGTCGTCGCACTGAATATCGCAAAGAGCAATCAGAGTCTCTATCTGCTCTAAGGAACTGCCAGGTGCTAGATGAACTGGAGCTGAGTCCAGAGAGACGCCCTCAAGAACCGAAGCCAATAACTGATGGTCGGTTGGTGCTCCTCGTAGGGTGATGCCTGTCACACCATTCTCTAGATCAGCGAGAATGCGCTCATTAGTTCCATCGCGCAGAGCAAAGTGTGTTTGACGAACTTCCCAGCCAAACGCGTTTCCCGCGGCGCGGCTACCACGGGTGAACGGTGTGCTTCCAGGAAGCCCCGGATCATTTTTGCTCCCGTGTGACTCACGGGTATAGAGCGGTTCTCTTTCAATGCCATCGAATGTTTGGGTGGTTAGAGAACTCAGGTCTTGACCTCTGAGTGCCGCGTTGGCGGCCGCTTCCCAGGATGCATAATCGTGATGTTCCAGGCCAATATCGCTCTCGTCGCCAGAAATTCGATGAGAATCGTCGCCAGGCATGTGAGCAGGGTATTCCACTGATCGCCGTCATACCCACGACGCGTCGGATACATCGGCCGTTACTGCGTCACAGAGGCCATCTCGTGGCATCCTTGAGGCCGGTGAACACGTCATCTTCCACTCCTGACAGCGAAAGCGAGGATCTTCAACCCGCTTTTCGCTATAACGCTGCCTTCGCCGATCACATAGAAGTTGAATGGCAGCGTCAATGGTTGGAAGACGGGACCTATGAAGCGCTGAATCCTTTTGGCCCGCGTGAAGGTCAAGACGTTGAGGTCCACCCGAAGCTGTTCATAATGGACATGTTTCCTTATCCGTCTGGAGCAGGGCTGCATGTAGGTCACCCCCTTGGCTTCATTGGCACGGACGTGTTCGCGCGGTACAAGAGAATGACGGGCCATCATGTCCTACATACGATGGGATTCGACGCGTTTGGATTACCAGCAGAAGAACATGCCCGCCAGACCGGTGAGCACCCTCGAATAAATACTGAGACCAATATCGCGAACATGCAGAGACAGCTTGATCGCTTGGGATTAGGGCATGATAAGACGCGGTCAATTGCAACAACTGATGTGTCCTATTACCGCTGGACCCAGTGGATTTTCCTTCAAATCTTTCAAAGCTGGTACGACACTGAAGCCGCCCGTGCGCGCCCGATTTCTGAACTCGAAGAACTGCTTACAACCGGAGAGCGGGACACTCGCAGTGGCCGACCGTGGTTGGAGATGGGTGACGTTGAGCGGCGTGAAGAGTTAGATGAGTGGCGGCTGACATATCTGGGGGAGGCACCGGTGAACTGGTGTCCAGCTCTCGGCACGGTTCTCGCCAACGAAGAAGTCACCGCGGAAGGCCGCAGTGAGCGTGGTAATCATCCGGTTTTCCGTCGGCCCATGAAGCAATGGATGATGCGAATTACTGCGTACGCCGACCGTTTGCTCGAAGATTTGGACCACCTCGATTGGACTGATTCCATCAAGACAATGCAAAGGAATTGGATTGGTCGCTCCGAAGGGGCCCAGGTTCGTTTCACTACTTCGTCCGGTCCAATGATCGAAGTCTTTACCACTCGGCCAGACACCTTGTTTGGGACCACAGCGATGGTGCTGGCTCCAGAACATCCGCTCGTTGATGCTCTGGTGCCAGAGATGTGGCCGGAAGGCACGCCACAGACGTGGACTGGAGGTGCGGCGACCCCCAACGAAGCGGTTGTGAACTATCGCCAACAAGTTTCGGAGATGACTGATCTTGAGCGGCAAGAGAACCAAACCAAAACCGGGGTTTACCTAGGGGCTCACTGTTCGGTGCCGGTCAACGGGCTCCAGGTCCCGGTCTTTATCGCTGATTATGTATTGATGGGATACGGCACTGGCGCAGTCATGAGCGTGCCCGGCGAAGACCAACGAGATTGGGATTTCGCCAAAAAATATGGAATAGACATCATTCGAACGGTTGAACCGCCTGCGGATTTTGACGGAGAGGCCTACGTCGGTGATGGCCCGGCAATCAACAGCGATTTCTTAAATGGTCTCTACATCGACGACGCGAAACAAGTCATCATCGATTGGCTTGAACGCGAGGGGTATGGGACCAGAACTGTCACGTACAAGCTGCGGGACTGGCTTTTCTCTCGCCAACGCTATTGGGGTGAACCATTCCCGATTGTTTACGACGAAACCGGATTGGCGTTGGCAGTTCCAGAAAACCAGTTACCTGTGCAACTTCCGGAGTTAATCGACTGGGCCCCACGAGCTTTAGATGAAGATTCCGAACCGGAACCTCCGCTTGGTCGTGCCACTGAGTGGGTGACAGCGGCTTACGATCTTGGGAACGGCGAAGTCACCTACCAGCGGGAGCTCAATACGATGCCGCAGTGGGCGGGCTCCTGTTGGTACTACCTGCGATATTTGGATCCGAGTAATGAGGAACAGTTCGTTGATCCGGCTGTCGAGCGGTACTGGATGAGTAATTCCGATGGGGGAATTGGTGGTGTTGACCTCTATGTGGGAGGGGTTGAGCACGCTGTACTTCACCTGCTGTATGCGCGCTTCTGGCACAAAGTCCTCTATGACTTGGGTCATGTATCGGGCCCTGAACCTTTTCAGCGGCTGTATAACCAGGGCTATATCCAAGCGGCCGCGTACCAAGACGAGAGAGGCATCTATGTGGACGCCGAACAAGTCGTTGAACAGGACGGTGGTTATTTCTACGAAGGTTCGCCGGTCACCAGAAGTTTCGGCAAGATGGGTAAGTCACTTAAGAATTCTGTAACACCCGACGAGATGTACTCGGCGTATGGAGCTGACACTCTCCGGCTGTACGAGATGTTTATGGGACCTCTGGACCAAGATCGCCCATGGGAAACGAAGTCAGTAATTGGCTCGCATCGTCTTCTTCAGCGGGTTTGGCGGAATTTGGTTGATGAACATACTGGAGAGGTAACAGTCGTTGATAGCGCTCCTCCCGATGCGCTTCAAAGACTGCTACATCGCACCATCGCGGCAGTTGGGGAAGCGATGGAAGACCTTCGTTTTAATTCGGCTATCGCTCGCATAACCGAGCTCAACAATGAGCTAAGTCGAAGCGCTGCGCCCGTGTCTCGAGAAGTTGCTCAGAACCTGGTGTTGATGCTGGGTCCGCTCGTTCCCCACATAGCTGAAGAGTTGTGGAAACGACTAGGGAACAGCGGGTCGATAGTTCACGCCCGATTCCCTGAGGCCGACGCGGCGTTCCTTATCGACAAGTCAATTGAGCTGCCGGTCCAGGTCAACGGCAAGGTCCGGAGCCGAATAGTTGTTGCGAGCGATGCAACTGAGACAGCGTTACAGGAAGCAGCTTTGTCCGACCATCGGATCCAAGAGTTCCTTAGCGGCACCGAAATTCGAAAAGTGATCGTTATTCCAAAAAAGTTGGTCAACATAGTTGCTAGCTAACGGAGATTCCGTAAGGAGCAACCTCCATAATTTTGCAGTGTCCGGAATCAGGTAATGCCGTTGATAGTGCTTCAGCCTGGTCGACCTCAACGAATGCCGCGACGGTGGGTCCTGAACCGCTTAGCCAAGCGGCGCAAGCCCCGTGTTCCCACGCTGAAGCGATGGCTTGAGCTGATTCGGGTATGTCGGCCAGTCGCGTAGGTTGATGCAAGTTGTCCTGGCATGCGGAGCGCATAGCTTCTAGATCACCGTTCGCTATGGCGGCCACCAACAAAGAACTTCGCGCGACGGCAGTGACGGCTTCGTCAAAGGAAACGGACGTAGGTAGACGGCTCCGAGAAAGATTCGTCGAGGTTTTGTTGTCCGGGATCCAAGCGACAATACGGAGATCCCGAGGGCAAGGAAGCCGCACGACCGATTGGTTATTCGTGACGGTAATTCCGCCGTAGATTGACGAGGCAATGTTGTCGAAGTGACCCTCAAGAGTTCCCGCTTGTATCAACAACTCCGGGAATCGGATTGCGCCCGATCGCTGTAGAGAGGCTGCGGCGAGTCCCGCTACTCGAGCAGCTCCGGAAAAGCCCAGGCCTTTTCCAGGTGGGATTGAGGTTTCAGCGAACAGCGGTCCGGCGCCCCCTGCTTCCTTGAAGGACTGCGTAGCTGGGTGATGATCGTCAAGCTCCGCGGCAAGTTCTTGAGGCTCTCCTACGTCCAGATGAAACGGGAGATTGACTGCGACTCCCAGGCAGTCAAAACCTGGTCCAATGTTGGCTGAGGAAGCAGGAACAGTCACGCGCACTCAACGCAGCGTACAGTCGTGCCGTCGGCTGCGAACGCTGCCGGGAAAGCGTGAGTGTTGTGACGCATGGAGGAAAGTTAGCGGCGAAGGCCCTGAAAGCTGCCGGAGTGGAGTGTGTGTTCACTTTGTCAGGTGGGCACGTTATGGGTATATACGACGGTTGCCTGGATGAAAACATTGAAGTCGTTGACGTACGTCACGAACAGGCTGCCGTTCATGCGGCCGACGCGTGGGCCCGCTTGCATCCAGGAAAGGTAGGGGTCGCGATTTTGACGGCGGGCCCTGGCGTTACCGATGGAGTTACGGGTGTCGCAAACGCGTGGAGGGCGAACTCTCCCATTCTGGTGATAGGAGGCCAAGGTCCCTTTCGGCACATGCGTCGAGGGTCGTTGCAAGAAATGGATCACGTCTCACTTATGAAGCCTGTCTCAAAATGGGCTGAATCGTGCTATCAAACTTCACGCATCGGGGAATACATCGAGTCCGGAGTACGTTGCGCGCTGAGCGGAGTGCCTGGTCCGGCGTTCTTGGAGATCCCTACCGATGTTCTCCACGGCAAGATAGATCTCGCGGAAGTCACGGTTCCGGAGTTCAGGGACTACCGGGTTGCTTCAACAGCACCGCGTCACCTAATCGCGGCGGCGATTGAACTAGTTAGTCAGGCCGAACGTCCAATGGTGATGGCTGGAACTTCACTTAAGTGGAGTGAAGGTGGTGGCCAACTTGCCGCATTTCTTGATGTGACCGGGATTCCTTGCTTCGTCAACGGAATGGGGAGGGGTGAGATTTCTTGGGACCATCCGTCGTTCCTGTCTTTGACGAGAAAGGAAGCTCTGGAAAGCGCGGACCTGGTGATTCTTGCTGGTACCCCTCTGGACTTTCGCATGAAGTTTGGGCGTTCTATTCCTGCGACCGCTTCCATAGTGCAAATGGATTTGGAGCAAACTTTGATAGGGGACAATCGCGCTGTGGATATAGGCCTCGTCGGCAATCTCGGAATGAACTTTGAGTCGATGTGTGAGGAAATGAAAGAACGGGGCACTGCGATTGACGTCTTCGCGTACCGCGACCAGCTCCGCGAGAGAGAGGTTGAGCTTGATGCGGAACGGCGTACCCGAATGGACAGCGACGAGATTCCGATTGACCCCCTTCGCCTGTGTAAGGAGATAGCCAACGCGGTGACTGACGACATGATTGTGATCGGGGACGGCGGAGATATCGTCGCTCAGGCGTCAAAGGTGATCAACGTACCGAGAGAAGGCACTTGGATGGATCCAGGTCCTCTAGGCACGCTTGGCGTTGGGATGCCCTTCGCCATAGCTGCACAAAAGGCATACCCCGATAAGCGTGTACTCATTGTTTACGGTGACGGATCCTTTGGTCTCAACGGATTTGAATATGACACTGCGGTTCGGTTCGATCTGCCCATTGTTGGAATTGTCGGCAACGATGCGGCTTGGGGCCAGATGATGAGACCGCAAGGGATGTTGTACGGCGAGGATCGCCTAGTCGCGGTTGAACTGAATCGAACGCGTTACGACAAAGTCGTGGAAGCTCTCGGCGGTTATGGAGAACACGTCACCGAACCCGGTGAGATTGCTCCGGCTATTTCTCGGGCCTTAGCGTCCGGCAAACCTGCATTAGTAAACGTTGAGATTCGTCAAGATCGGGGAGAAATGAAGGGTTCGACCTATGTCTGATGCGAACCGGGAGTTCTGATACGTGTGTGGGCGATTTGCCGCGACGTCGCCTGGTGATGAATTAGCGGCGATGTTTAAGGTCCAAACCCCCGGGCACCATTTGGGGGCTAATTACAACGTGTCGCCTGCCACGGATGTGTACGGGGTCTGCATCGACAACGGCGGCGAGGAGCAAGCATTTGAGCGCAAAATCGAAGTTTTTTCGTGGGGTCTGACCGCCAAGTGGAGTCAGCCCAACTCCCGTCAGAAGCGGTTGATCAACGCTAGGGCGGAGACTGTAGACACCAAGACAAGTTTTGCACAAGCGTTCCGCAGTCGCAGATGCATCATTCCTGCTGATGGTTTCTATGAGTGGAAGGCGACTGACGCGAGCGACGGTAAGAAGGTCGCGAAACAACCTATGTATATTTTCCGATCCGATCGAGAGCTCTTGTGCATGGCGGGGATATGGGAAAGTCGACCAGAGCAAAGTGGTGAAACGCAGACGATCTCATTCGCAATTTTGACCACCGCGGCAAACAGGTTCATGTCCGATATTCATGACCGGATGCCCGTCGTTTTACCTCAATCTGCTTGGGATGAATGGCTGGACCCTCGAAATTCCGATGTAGCGCGCTTGAAGCAGATGCTACTTCCTGCGCCAGGCGCACTCTTTGAAGCCCATCCCGTCGACGCGAAGGTTGGAAACCCGCGCAATAACGGGCCCGAACTCATCGCTCCATTGGCTTGACGCTAGGCGCACTGGGCGAGAGTCAGACGTGGTCAAGCTGTTCTGTAATGGCGTTCGCTGCATCGTGGAGTTCAGATTCTTCGACAGAACTAGAGGCGTTAGCAAAATCCATGTCGGACATTTCCTGTGCAGGGATGACATGAATGTGCATGTGCGGCACTTCGAACCCAGCAATGATTAGTCCTACTCTCTCTGTTCCGAAGGCACGCTTCTGTGCTTGGGCTATTTGACGAGCGACCCCGAACAAGTGTTGTTGGAGGTCTACGGGAGCGTCGAGCCAGTGATCGATCTCGGCGTTTGGAACAACCAAAGCGTGTCCGCGGGTGATCGGGTTGATCGACATGAACGCTACGCACAGCTCGTCGCGCCAGACGAAGGTCCCCGGTAAGTCGCCTTGGATGATCATCGTGAAAACAGATGGCATGAGTTGGAGCCTACGATGCAAATGATGTCTGAAGAGCAGTTGGGCTGGAGGCCTCTTACGTTCCCTAACTTGATTAGTGTTGCTCGATTGGCATGCATCCCACTATTCCTGTGGATTCTTTTCTCCAAAGAGGATCGTTGGGGTGCGGCGTTACTGCTTGGGGCGCTCGGAGCTACCGATTGGATAGACGGATATATCGCGCGTCGATTCGACCAAGTCAGCGAGTTAGGGAAAATTTTGGATCCAACAGCGGATCGGTTGATGCTGCTAGTCGGTGTGTTTGCGATCTGGCTTGATGGGTCGGTGCCTGGTTGGATTGCGTGGTTGGCGCTTGTCCGCGAGGGTCTGGTCGCTGTCATTGCGTTATTTCTTGGAGCGATGGGTGCGCGAAAGATTGAGGTGACATGGTGGGGCAAAACGGGAACGTTTTTCCTGATGTTTGCTTTCCCCTTCTTTCTCGCGGGTGAGAGTGACGTAGTGGTGGCATCTTTTTTTGCTGTTGGCGCCTGGGTATGTGTTGCTCTTGGTCTACCAATCCACTATTGGTCGGCCGTGGGCTATGTTCCTGCTGCTCGCGATGCCCTGCGCGAAGGTCGAGCTGGAAGAGCTGGTGACACCGCGGGGTAGGTTCGATTACCGATGCCGTGGGATAGGTTTGAGTCATGAATACCCCCGGCGAGCTTCGATATTCAACTGACCACGAGTGGGTCCGCGTGGAAGGTGACGCGGTACGCGTCGGAATTAGCGACTTCGCTCAAGAGGCTCTCGGCGACGTTGTCTTTGTCGAGTTACCTGAAGTTGGCTTGGAGGTAACGGTCAACGTGGCATTTGCTGAGATTGAGTCAACGAAATCAGTGTCAGATCTTTTTGCTCCGGTCTCAGGTGAGGTGCTCGAAAGCAACGCGGCGCTGGAGGACCAACCTGAACTTGTTAACGAGGACCCCTACGGCGAGGGTTGGATCTGTGTTCTCCAGCCGAGTGACAGCTCTCAGTTGGAAAACCTGATGGACGCGGAGGGATACCAATCCTTCGTTGCTGAGGAGAGTTCGGAGTAGTCAATGAGCGAATCATGTACCGGATGTGGGCACGTCAATGTTGTGGGCTCCAAGTTCTGCTCAAGTTGCGGGCGAGCCTTGAGCGGAGACGGCGACGTCAGTACCGAAGCCCTTGAGACACTCGGCGGTATCGACGGAACAGTAGATATGCAGGCCCCGCCCAGCGGCGCGGTACTCGTTGTCACTAGCGGCCATCAAGCCGGGACTCGGTATGTGGTAGCTAGCGAGCAGCTGACAGTTGGTCGACATCCTGATAGCGACATATTTCTTGATGACATCACCGTTTCTCGACGTCATGTGGAGCTAAAGGTTGGCAGTACTGGCTATGTCATCAGCGACGTGGGTTCGTTGAACGGCACATATCTAAATGGTGAACGCCTAGAAGAGACCGAGGCGGTTCTCACAAACGGAGATGAGCTCCAAATAGGGAAGTTCAAGTTGCTTTACCTCGTCTCATCGACGAATTGAAGGTCATTGTTGGCGACGAAGCCGGGCTAGGGTCGGTTCATGATCGAGATGGAGTTACTCGGAGTCCAAGTGGAACTGCCGTCAAACAGTCCTCTTCTTCTCTTGAGGGAGGCGACGGGACAAGGCCGGGTGCTCCCCGTCGTCATTGATACTCCCGAAGCGCACGCTATACATCGCGGGATCGAGGGGATTCGGCTGGCTCGGCCGTTAACTCACGATTTACTCGTCCAGATGCTCGCGGAGTTTGAGGCGACGATCGCCAAGGTCGTGGTGACGGAACTGCGCGAGCGAACGTTCTTCGCTGAAATTGAGCTGAGTCTTGCGGGGCAAAGTCACACGATTTCTGCTCGGCCGAGTGACGCGATAGCGCTTGCGGTCCGCACAGCGACGCCTATATATGCCTCTGAAGAGGTGCTAGCCGAAGCGGGCCAAGTTCTTGAGCCACACCCAGCAGATGATGCCTCAGATAACGACCCTGATGAGTTACTTGATGAGTTCAAGCAGTTCCTAGACGATGTGAGGCCCGACGATTTTCAAGGCTAATCGTCGATAATAAGAACCAGCGATCGCGCGCAGAGCGCGAAATGTCGCGCGTAGGGTGGTTGCTCGGTTTCGGTTTTCGTCGTACTGTTGCATCACATCGACGTAGTTTCATCTATGTGATGACACTGCCAGACGGACAAGACGGAGGCGAAAGCGGTGGTTGAGGGCGTAGTGGAATCAGGCTTCTCCGGTAAACGAACGGCAGAGTTGGTGGGGATTACCTACCGGCAGCTGGATTATTGGGCGCGAACAGATCTCATTCGTCCTTCTTTGGCTGATGCACAAGGAAGCGGCAGCAGGCGTAGCTACTCGTATCAAGATCTGCTGGAATTGAAGGTCGTTAAGACACTGCTTGACGCGGGTATACGTCTTGAGATGGTGAGAGACGTTTTCTCATACCTGAGGGAGAACCTTGGAACCGACGTCGCTTCCGCAAATCTGGTGATCAACGGATCTTCCCCTTTGCTTGTTTCCGGTGAGGAAATTATCGACCTCATTCACCAAGGGCAGGGCGTCTTGAATGTGCTTCCGTTGGCTGGAGTCAAACAAGAACTCGATGATGCGATTATCGATTTGTTCCCATCAGTTGAGGAACGAGCGAGGTTGACCGGCTGAATCGGGGTTTCGCGTGGGTCTATTCCGAGGAGTTCTCGGCATTAAAACGCATCGAAGCTGAATTCATGCAGTAACGGTCGCCCGTAGGTTGCGGGCCATCGGGGAAAATATGTCCAAGATGAGCTCCGCAGGAATGACATAAGGCTTCGACTCGTACCATCCCATGGGAGTTGTCGATTTGAGTATCGACAGCCGTCTCAGAAAGCGGTTGCCAAAAACTTGGCCAGCCTGAACCCGATTCGTACTTGTTCTCGCTTGAGAAAAGAGCAGTGTCGCACACCACGCAGAGATAGGTACCTGTGTCTTTCTGGTCCCAAGTATCTCCGGTGAAGGCCTGCTCGGTTCCAGATTCTTGGGTGACGTGGTACTGAAGTGAGCTCAGACGCTCACGTAACTCGTCCTTGGTAAAGCTGTTCGGATGTTCGGTCATGGCTAACTCTCAGATGGTGTTCGTTAAGACTTGTGGATAACTAACAGGCTATTGCAGCGATCACGTGAAATCTGCTCTGTGGATAGGGACGATTTTTCCCACCGGAAATTCACAGGGTTGAGGGTCTAGTTAGCCACAGGGGCGGCACTCTATCTTTTCTGAGCATGACCTTTGAATTGACTTTCATTGACGGGCGAGCCGAAATAATTTCCGGTGTCGACACCTACGAACAGGAGGGCCCGATGACGACCTTCTTTCATTCTGAGGGCCGCGGCTACGTCGACTCCTGGTCGTCGAGGGTCGCTAGTTTCCGAACCGTAGATGTGGCTTCGGTTCGTAGAACGGACGCGGCCGAAATTCAGGCGTTCGCGTAGACGAAATGGCTGAGGATGTCGCGAGCAGCCAAATTTGTGCGCTACAGGTCGGCACGGTCTTCGTTGAGGGATCTGACAATATCGACGATTCTTCCCAGGGTGTCGAGGCGGTCTTGGGCGTTGGCTCCTTCAGGCTGAACGCGAAGAACTGTTATCCCTGCATCCCGATAGGAGCGAACGCGGTCAGTCACTTGTGCTACGGAGCCAAGAAAATTGGTTTGCAGTATGAGCTCTGTGGGAACTAATTGAGCAGCCTTTTCGCGGTCTCCGTCGATCCACAACCGCTGAATTTCCCGCGCTTCTTCTTCAAATCCACCGCGGCTGTAAGCGTCGTTGTAGAAATTCGTTTTTGCGGAACCCATGGCACCTAGGGTGAACGCAACGCCTGGTCGTCTGGGAGCTATTAGCTGCTCGATATCTTCTCCAAACTGAACTGCGCCCCCTGCCTGATATTCCAGACCGCTGGGGTCGCGGCCTGCCTTGTAAGCGCCTTCTTTGACGTGTCCGATTGTGGCGTGCGAGGCGGAGGGAACAAATGAGGTACCTGCCCACCCGTCCGCGACTTCGCCGGTGTACTCAAGAGATTTGGGGCCTAGCGTGGCTAACCATATTGGGATGTGGTCGTTTGCGGGCTGAGCGAGGCGAAGGGCCTTGCCTTCCCCTCCGGGGAGTGGCAAAGCGTGGTGGGTGCCCTCGTAGTTAATTTTCTCTCCAGCGAATGCTTGCTTCACTATGTCCACCGTTTCGCGCAGACGCGTGAGGGGTTGTCGAAACTTGACTCCGTGAAGTCCTTCGACAACTTGAGGGCCACTGACGCCCAAACCCAAGATAAATCGGTCCCCGCTGATTGCGGCCATAGAAAGCGCAGTCATGGCGGTCATCACCGGGGCTCGGGCTGAAATTTGCAGTATGCCAGTTCCTAACTGCACTCTTTGTGTTACAGCAGCGAGATACGCCAGGGTGCTAATGCCATCCATACCCCATGCTTCAGCGGACCAGATGATGTCCACACCCATTTGTTCTGCTTCTCGCAGAAAATCAACCTGTTGGTCCCAGTCTCGTTTTCGGCCTGAGCCAGGTCCGCCGTATGCAATAGACACCTTCATGATCTCTTGCCTAGCGCACGGCGACACATGATGCACCCAATCACATTGGTTGGAGAAACTTTGAGGTAGATGCCGATCATCCCGCGGTGTTCTCAAGAACTACAACAGGCCCTAGCTGAGCTAGGTCCTGCAAAGCTTGGTCGTAAAGAAACTTTTCTGTGCATGCAGCCCGAGCCCAACGTTCCTCATTCGCGGAGGGTTGTCGCCCGGTTGCTCGAACGCCCAGATCTCCTGTTGCGCGACTAGTGACCTCTATGTGTTGATCTAACAACATCGTTGTGAATGCTTCTGGGTCGTGGCTGGGTTCGTCGAAGACATAGAGCCGCGTCCCGTCGGTGACGAAGGGCGTAATGTAATGGGTCCGGTTGCCTTCGGATCCGCTGATGTCGAACCTCAGCATGAGCGAATCTTGAAAAGGCAGGAATGGTGCGTCTGAGACGTCCGTCACGAACAGTGACGGTACCAACGAGAACGCGCCCTTGGAAGTCGCGAGGTAGCTTCTTTATCTCAGAACCGAGTAATGCACCACGGAGGAGAAGATGTCAGTTCAAGAAGACGAATACTGCGGTTTTCGGACTGCGATCGAGGAGCCGGGAATTCTGGTTGTGACCTTCAACCGTCCAGAAAGCCTTAATGCCGCTACCGCACCAATGAAACGTGATTTGGTTGAGATTCTCACCCAGACCCAGATGGACGACGCAATTCGGATAGTTCTTTTCACGGGAGAAGGTTCGGCGTTTTGGGCTGGAGATGACCTAAAGGGCTATGGCGGGGACAGCAAACAGGTCCCGGAAATCAACCACGGGCACCACAATCCTTCAGGCACATACAACGGCTTGAGAGCTATATCTCAAGCGGTGAATACAACGGTACGAAACCTTGACAAGATCTCTATCGCCGCGATCAACGGCTTCGCCATCCAAACAGGGTTTTCTCTTGCGTTGGCTTGCGATTTTCGTGTCGCGTCGCAATCCGCGAAAATGGGGAGCGCTACGCTCAGGTTCGGCTTGCTGCCTGATGAAGGTGGACAATGGTTGCTGGTGCAGCATCTCGGAGTGGCGAAAGCCATGGACTTCATGATGCGCAAACGCATCGTCGATGGCGAAACAGCCCACCAACTAGGTCTTGTACACGAAGTGGTGCCCGACGAGCGTCTTATGGATGCTGCTCTGGAACTTGCTAGAGAGCTTGCCGATGGGCCACAGGTGGCGATGAGAATGCTGAAGCGTTCCATACATTTGGCGGCTGCGATGACCTGGGACCAGTCTCTCGATGAGATCGCCGCCAAAACCGCAGTCACTGATCATCTTCCGGACGCTCGTGAAGGAGTTGCCGCGTTCATAGAAAAGCGGCAAGCAGAATTCAATGGGTGGCTAGAAGGTCGCGCCGATCCACCTATGGATGGACCGGCTCCATGGGAAAGTAACTCCGAATGAATTGTCGGTCGACAAGAGATGATTAGCTGCGAGGTCGAACAACGAGTCGGTAGCGCACACTAAGGATCGATACCGGTCTAGCGAGTCGCGACAACCAGCTCTTCGAGCGCGCCGAGCAACAATTTCACATTCCGCATTCGTGCTGTGTGACCCATGCATCCGATCCGCCATACCTTGCCGACAACGGGTCCAAGTCCACCGCCCACTTCGATGCCGTAGCGTTCGAGAAGAGTCAGTCTGCCCTCTTTGTCGTCCAAACCCTGGGGCAAAGTAACTGTGGTGAGCTCCGGCAGGCGATGGCCCTCTTGAGCCCACAACTGGAATCCAAGTTCGGGTAAACGTTTGTGCAGCTCCTCTCCACAGGATTGATGACGTTTCCAGGCTTCTTCTAGGCCTTCTGTTAAGACCACACCCAGACCGGCGTGCAGCCCATAAAGCATAGAAATAGGAGCTGTGTGGTGGTACGCGCGAGCACCGTCTCCTGTCACGTATTCCTTGATCATGTTGAGGTCGAGATACCAACTTTGAGGTGTGGGGATTATGCGCTCCAACGCTCTGTCGCTAACAGTCATCGGAGATAGGCCTGGAGGAACTCCGAGGCATTTCTGGGTACCGCTGTAGGCGATATCGATATTCCATTCGTCGGTCAGCACAGGTATGCCACCTAAGGAAGTAACGCAATCTACGAGCAGCAGCGCATCTCCCTTGTCGGCACCGAGGGGGGCGATCTCGTTGCGCACGCCAGTTGAGGTCTCGGCATGTACGACAGCGATCATCTGTGGGTTTGGGTGAGCGTCGAGAAGTCGTTGCGGGTCTATTGCTCGGCCCCATTCCTCTTCTACAGCTATGACCGTTGCTCCAGTTCTTGTTGCGACGTCGCACATGCGATTTCCAAAGACCCCATTCACTCCGACGACGACCACATCGCCTGTGTTGACGAAATTGACGAAAGCCGCTTCCATCCCCGCTGAGCCAGTAGCGCTTACCGGGAAAGTAAGGAGGTTGTTTGTTTGCCAGACGGTTCTCAAGCGGTCGTTTGTCTCATCTAGTAGAGAGAGAAAATCCGGGTCAAGATGACCTAGAACCGGTCGGGTGAAGGCCTCTATGACTTCTGGGTAAGGATTACACGGGCCAGGGCCCATAAGTATGCGGTCGCTGTGAATCACGTGGGCACCGTACTCAGATAGGAAGGCGAGTGCACTTCCGTCCCTCAGGGAACTGGTCGTAATCGGGTGATGAGGCTACTGGTGTCGAGACGTCCTCCTCCGCTTGTTTGGATTTCCGCGTAAAACGCGTCAACAAGTTGGGTGATCTGTAGAGGAGCTCCGATGCGGTCAGCCTCTTGTAGGACAATGTTCAAGTCCTTGCGCATCCAGTCGACGGCGAAGCCGAAGTCAAATTCATTGCGCATCATCGTTTCCCCTCGATTTTCCATCTGCCATGACCCTGCTGCGCCGCTACTAATTGTTCGGAGAACAAGTTCTAAGTCCAGGTCGCTACGCCGTCCGAACTCAAGTGCTTCGGACAGTCCTTGTAACAATCCGGCTATACAAATTTGATTCACCATTTTGGTCAATTGCCCTGATCCGGGCGGGCCTATGAGGTTGCAAGTTTGGCTGTAGGACTCGATCACAGGCTTGGAAAGTTCAAACCACTGTTCTTCGCCGCCGCACATGACTGTCAAGGTGCCATTTTCGGCGCCCGCCTGACCGCCCGAGATCGGTGCGTCCAAAAACCCGACGCTTCTGTTTGCACAAGTACCTTCCAACTCAATGGCGAGCTTTGCGGAAGCAGTTGTGTGGTCGACAATCAGCGTGCCTGGAGTCATAGCAGCGAGAACACCCTCATCACCTAGCACTACGGAGCGGACGTCGTCGTCGTTGCCGACACAGACAAAAACTATCTCCGCTTCGACTGCAGCGTCCCTGGGAGTTAGCTGCCTTGTTCCACCGTTTTCTGCTACCCATTGTTCGGACTTGGATGGAGTGCGGTTGTACACGGTTACGTCGTGTCCAGCATTTGTTAGGTGCCTCGCCATTGGATGACCCATTACTCCTAAACCAATAAAGGCGACCTGTTTCTGTGCGTTCACGGCGACTCCTTTCGTGTTATTTGTGGCAAACGGCTTCGAGCATTATTCCGTCGGGATCTCTCCAAAAAGAGGCGTAATAGGGTGGCGGATAATCAGGCCATTCCTGGGGCGCGTGAACGATTTCTGACCCGAGTTGATGAGCAGCCAAAGAGGCTTGTTCCACCTCGGCCCTTGTTGGCACTATGAATGCAAGATGCTGTAACCCCGCAAATGTGGGGTGGTAGATGTCTTCTGCGGGGTAGAAGAAAATGTAGGTGCCAACTTTGTTATCGGAGGGTCTAATCGCGAACTGGTCATCATGGGCTAGGAATTGCTCGTACCTCAAATAGGGCATGAGAGCCTCGTAATAGGAATAAGAGACTTCCAAATCGGAAACGTTGATGCCGATGTGCCCCAAAGGCATCTCTATGCCTCGTTCCCTTGGAGCGCAATCAGGTCGCGAACCTCATGCTTGAGGACTTTTCCCATGACGTTTCGAGGGAGTTCATCTACCCACACCACTTGCTTAGGGTGCTTGAAGCTAGCTAATCGCCCCGCAAAGAGTTCCAGTACTGCTTCGTCGCTGGGAGGCACGTCTGCAGCAGCTACCCCGACCACAATTGGAACTTCTCCCCAACGCTGATCCGCTAGCCCGACAACGGTTGCTTCGAGGAACAAGTCACTTTCGGCGAGTACGTTTTCGAGTTCTGCTGGATAAATGTTTTCCCCTCCTGAAATCACTACGTCTTTCTTGCGATCGTCGATATATATCCATCCGTCGGTATCAGCGTGCCCAATATCTCCTGTGTGGAACCAGCCGTCAGTAATTGACGCAGATGTCGCTTCTTGATCTCTCCAGTACTCCTGCAAGATATTTGGTCCGCGAACCCACAGTTCCCCAGAAATACCCGCGCTGACATTGGCGCCGTGATCGTCGACAATCCGAATTTCGCAAAGAGTGGATGGTTTGCCGCATGATCCGGGGTGCTCGAGGGCGTGGTCTGCTTTGAGGACGATTGCGGTCGGAGCTGTTTCTGTCGAACCGTAGACCTGACCTACTGGGATTCCGCGTTCGAAAAATGGTCGTGTTGTTGCTTCAGGAATAGTCGACGATCCAGCCATTAGTCCGCGCAGTGAAGACAGATCTGTATTTTCGAATCTTGGATGTTCACTCACGGCGTTTAACGTCGAAGGAACGAACAGTGACCAAGTTGGTTGCCACCTCTCGACATCTCGGAGCCATTCGCCGGGATCAAACGCTCGGTGAAGAAGAACTGCCGCTCCACCCATGAGAGCGGGAAGAGTCTGAATATTGAGTCCTCCTACATGGAACAACGGGAGAAATGTAAGAAACCGGTCCTTGGGTGTTAGGTCATGGGCATGAGCACTATTCAATGCGTTGGCCATTAATGCGCTCTGCGTCAAGAGCGCTCCTTTGGGTTTACCAGTGGTTCCTGAGGTATAAGCCAGGAGTAAAGGGTGCTCTGGTTTTCCTGGCCGAGGAGCCACTGCAGTAGCAGTTGGGAGAGTGTCATCGTCGATGACATGAATCGGTCGGCTTCCCGCTGATTTGAGCGCGTGGTCACTAAACATTGGGTCGGCAACAACGATCGTTGGGTCAGAGTTGTTGATGATCCACTGATGTTCCGAGACCAGTAGACGCGAGTTCAGTGGTAGAAAAATTGCTCCGAGACGGGAACAGGCAAGAAGTAGTTCGATCGCCAAGGGACGGTTCGGTCCTAGCCATGCGACACGGTCCCCGAGGTTGATGTTTCGTTCATTGAGCCAATCGGCGACTGAGCTAACTCGCTGCGATAGCGCTTGGAAAGTAGCGGTGGATCCTTCGAACTCGATAGCGGGCGCATCGGGTTGATGATCGGCCCACCGATCCACCCACGCCGCAAGGTCTTGTCCTTCGCTCCACATTTGTGAGGTGCTACGCCAAATCCCCTTGCAAGACACCATTAACGACGACAGCTTCGTCATCTAGCAATACGGTGTGATTTCGCATAGGGAGGTCGAAATGGCCCAATGTGTGTCGTCCGGCGTGTTCATTAGCGCCGGTCGAATATAGGAAATTTCCGGCGAACGCTCGTTGTTCGGTGCCGTTGGTTTGGCTCTTGTCGTACAAGGGCAGAGTGTCCCAACGCGCTCCCGGGTTCATGCCCCACCCGACATGGCTGGTGGCATAGGCGTCCGGGTCATTCCATGCGTCGGTGTAACTCCGAAAGAGCGACGCGTCGGTGCCGACGCCTCCAACGTCAACTACGTAATCGTTCTCGATCGTAAGGGTTATTGGAGACTCTACGTAACGTTTGAACGTGAGATTCATATCCCCTCGATCCATGACGATGATCCCGTTAACCGTGTTGGCCTTAGGAAACGCCAGACATAGGCCGCCAGGCCAGTGCGTGATGGTGCCGGGACGGGTGGTGTAGCCCCAGCCGCCGCCGCAAGGAGCATCGCTGACGTCAACCACCACGTCGGTTCCGGCCTCCGAGGTAACTCGCATTTCGTTGGCTTGCATCAACTTCTTGATTCCGCTTTTGACTTTCGGCTCAAGGTCGTCGGTCGGCATCAAGCGCTCGAGTGCCTCAGGATGCTCGTTCGAGACCATGAGAACGCGGCTGCCATCGGCGAGAATTTCGGGAAGTTCTGGGGCGTGCAGGAGTCCTTCGACTGTGCAATCAACTACAAAGTCGACTGTTGCAAGTGCCCGTATCACTGCTGCGGAACCTGCTATTGCGTCGGATGCGCCGGTGGATCGGATGGGTACAGGTGCCGTCTGTCGTAGCGTTGGCACAACGATATGGATGGCGCGAACCCCGAGACGGTCTAGCGCTAACTCTGCCAAGTTGACGTTGACGTCTCGGCTCTGCGTTTCGGAAAGTATCGCTGCGGTTTGAGTTGCGTCGACAGCACACATCTCGAAGACACGCGTAAACGCATCGATCCATTTTCCTTCGATTCGCTCTACGAGCATGGTTCCTCCCGCATTCTGCTAGTGCGAAGGTAGCGCCCAACGCCCCACTTAAACACCGATGTCTTCAAATCGATCGAGATTCCTGAGATCGGGTACGAAAACAGCGAAGATCGCTACGACTACCAGGGTAGAAAGACCAGCGATAACGATTGCGGGTCGTAGACCAAACCATTCGGCGGTAATTCCGGATTCAAAGGCACCAAGTTCGTTTGACGCTCCAATGAAAACCGCCTCCACGGCGAGAACTCTTCCCCGAATCGAGTCAGGGGTCGCTAAGGGAACGATGCTGGTCCGTATGAACACACTCACCATGTCGGCCGCGGCTGCACCTGCGAAAAGCAGCAAAGTCAATAGCAGCGATGAGCTAAATGCGACTCCAATATGGAGAATTCCAAATATCGCAATGGCCTGCATGAGCCGCGGACCAATCTTGCGTCTTAGGGGCATCTTCGTCAGAAATAATGCGGTCGCGGCTGCACCAATTCCACATGCTGAACGAATCCAAAAAGCCGCGGACGCTGGTGCATCGACAAGGTCCACACAAATCGCTGGACCCAAAGCGATGACGCCGCCGAGTAGAACCGCGAAAAGATCTAAACCTATTGCGGCCAGAAGAAGCGGTGTTTTTCTGACGAGATGAAATCCTTCGATAGCTGTGCGGAAGCCCGATGTCTGGATGATTCGTTCCTGTAGCGAATGCAACCGCACGGTCTTTACCGCGCAGGCAGCTACGAGGTTGAGAAATGCGATAGCCGCGAACGTGTACTCGGGACCAGCCCCGTACAAGACACCGACCAGAAGTGGTGTGATTACGATTCCCAGTTGCCAAACGGTGGACTGGGCTGGAATGAGTCGAGGCAGCTCTTCGCGTGAGACAACGTTCGCCGGTAACGCTCTGGCGGCGGGATTCACGAATCCGCGAGCTGTGCCATAGCAGACTGTCAGAAGAAGCAGGGGCCACACAGCGGTTCCGCCAGCCAGTACATACCCAACGCCAGCGAGGGCTACTAAGGCCTCAGCTGTATACCCGACTGCTGCGAGCGAACGCCTATCGACCCTGTCTGCTAGAGCACCGGCAGGAAGTACTAGTAAAAATGTTGGAAGAAACTCGGCTAACCCCACCAACGCAATATCAAATTCTCGGCCGCTCAACGAATAGACGTGAACCCCCATCGAAATCGCCAATGTGACGAAACCAGATACGCCGCAGGCACTTGAAATCAGAAGGTTACGAACCCCGGGTCGACTAACTAGTTCCCAAACACCAGGATTGTTGGGTGTTTTCACTAGAGATGATCGCGGGGGTCTAAGTCTGTGTCATGTAGATGGGCGGAATCGTTGTAGCGACGGCAAATCCATCGGCGACCTCTGAGTGGGCTTGACCAAATATCCAACTCAGTAATGGAAGTGACGGTGGGAGCTAGCTCGGTATGCCACTGATTTGCTCCCAAACCGAAGGCGGTTGCCATAGCCGCGGAAATGACTCCGCCGTGACAGCCAACAAAGATGGTGGAACCAGGGTGGTTCGCCGCAATGTCGCTAAGGGCTTGCGCTACTCGATGACGAAATCCGGCTCGACTGTCGGCTCCGGGAATAATGGGAATAAACGGATCCCTTTGCTCGAAGTTACCCAAATCGTATTTCGTTCTGACCTCATCCCAGCTGAGACCGTCAGCTTCTCCCAGATTGAACTCCTCAAGATCAGGGTGAATGTTCATTTCCAAATCCAATGATGCTGACGAGAGGACAATTTCGGTGGTTTGAACGGCGCGAGGTAAAGGAGATGAGTAAACAACGTCGATTGAGTTCTCGTTGCCCGAAGCGAACCTCGAAGCCAACCGTTCAGCCTGTGCTCGGCCGTGGTCGGACAAGCCAGTACAAGTTTTTGGACCCCCGACGACGCCATCGACCATAACTTTGGATTCACCGTGACGGACAAGGAGGAAACGGGCGACGAGGAGATCTTCAGTCTTAGCATCAGCCATCGGGGCACTCTAGGGCCCCAAGGCAGGCCATTGGTATCTCGGGAGCTGCAGCCCGTAGCCTGCAAAGAATTACTGAACCGTGAAATTAGGGTGTCGAGCTATGGAACCTATCGATGTTGAGTTGGATCCTTCCGAAGGTGGGTTTGATCCAGAGCGTTTGGAACGACTCGGTACTCATTTGCGACGCTACGTTGACGACGGCCGCCTTCCGGGCACCAACGTGCTTGTTAGTCGCGGTGGCAAAGTGGTGTATCACGATGTGTATGGATATCGCGATGTAGAGCGATCGTTGCCTGTCGAAGGCGATACGATCTATCGGTTTTATTCCATGACGAAGCCCATCACTTCTATAGCTCTGATGCAGCTGTACGAGAACGGGTTGTTGCAACTGAAGGATCCGATTTCGAAATGGATCCCAGCCTTCGCTGATACCCGAGTTTTTGTGGGCGGCGATGCGGTGGAGCCAGAAACTCGAGAGCCCGCCAGGGAAATCTCTATTCACGATCTACTTACTCATACCAGCGGCCTCACATATCACTTCCATATGGCTAACGCCGTCGATGAGATGTACCGGAGAGCGGGGTTTGAGTGGACGAAGAGTCCTGGTGATCTTGAGTATCAATGCGACCTCGTAGCGTCCCTTCCTTTGCTTTTCGATCCCGGCACCGAATGGAACTATTCGTACTCAACTGATGTAGTTGGGCGGATCATTGAGTTGGTATCAGGGGTTGGTCTGGATAAGTATTTTCAGCGGCACATCTTTGAGCCGTTAGGCATGGTCGATTCTGGTTTCTCCGTCCCTGAGAGCGAGAGTTCTCGCTTTGCGTCGTGTTATTACCCCGCTGCGAAGACGTTGAAAGCGACGCTTCTTGATGACGCACAAAGGTCCCGGTATCTGCGGGAGCCACCCGCTCTTTCTGGAGGAGGGGGTCTTGTTTCGACGCTTAGGGATTATCACCGGTTTACTCAAGCACTTCGCAATGGGGGAGAGCTAGACGGTTGCCGAATCATCGGCCGAAAAACGCTTGAGTTCATGACCACGAATCACCTTCCAGGGGGAGTGGACTTGACTGAGTGCGGGCGACCTCTTTTCTCTGAGACTGCTTACGATGGAGTTGGCTTTGGTTTGGGCTTTTCGGTAGTGATCGATCCAGCCAAAGCGAAGGTGTTGAGTCAGAAGGGTGAATACGCGTGGGGCGGTGCGGCGTCTACCGCCTTTTGGGTGGATCCCGTTGAAGACTTGACCGTTATTTTCTTGACCCAACTTCTCCCGTCGAGCACGCACCCGATCCGACCGGAAATGAAATCGCTGGTGTACCAGGCGTTGGTCTGAACCGCAGACCGGCAGGCGCTAACCAGATGGCCCTTGGGCTAGGAACCGTTGGAAGGCCGGTCTTCGCCCTGGGTTACCAGCACCAGGGTGTCCTCAATGGCGGCCTCCAAGTGGGTTTCACCTGCCTCGACGAAATAACAGCTTCCCGCCGCAACTTCCCGGTCAAGTTCGCCTTTCTGTTCAATTCTCAGGCGCCCCTCTAGCACCATGACCTGCACCCATTTCTCGTGGTGGTGGGGTGGCACGGCGCATCCGGCGGGCATACGAAAGAAGGCCGAGCGAACGTCGTAGTTACCTTCGAAGACGGACGCCTTGGACATCGTCGCGCCATACACGTCGACGTTGGTCCACTCTGACTCGTCGGGCTGAAGGTACCTGGTCATGGCTAGCTCTCTCGGGGAAGCGGTTCGTTGGGTGGAAAGAGTATTCGCTACCAGCCGGGGTTCGAACCAACCTGATCCTCGAGGAACTTTTCGCCCCGTTTGTTCAGTGGTACATGCAATAGTCGTGCTCATGAGTCCTGCGTCCACAGAAGAATTTGATCTGGTAATTGTCGGAACTGGATCAGGAAACAGCATTCCAGGTCCCGAGTTTGACGATTGGAAGATCGCCATCGTTGAGAAGGGGGTCTTTGGCGGTACTTGCCTGAATGTTGGCTGCATACCGTCGAAAATGTTCGTCTACGCGGCTGACGTCGCTGAAACTATTCGCAATGCCTCCACCTATGGCATTGATGCTGACATAACCGGCGTGGATTGGCTTTCCATTCGAGACCGGGTTTTTGGCCGAATTGACCCGATCGTAGAGGGAGGGGAGAGGTACCGGGTAGGTGAGGAATGTCCGAACATCACAGTCTTGAAAGGTGAAGGCTGTTTTGTGGAGGAACGAACACTTGAGGTGACTGATCTAGCGGGCAAAGTTCGCCGAATATTTGGTCGGCATGTAGTCCTTGGCGCAGGGGCACGTCCCTTCATTCCGCCATATCCAGGTCTTGCGGACATCGATTTCCACACTTCTGACACAGTCATGCGTCTTAACGTTCTTCCTGAAACCATGTTGATTTTTGGGGGAGGCTATATCGCCGCAGAATTAGGTCACGTCTTTTCTGCGTTCGGAACCAAGGTCACACTGGTCAATCGCGGTGACCGATTGTTGAAGCGTGAAGACGACGACGTTTCTCAACGTTTCACTCAACTTATGGCCCGTAGATTCGATCTTCGTTGTGGAAGCGAAGTCACTGGCGTGTTTCAAGATGGGAATACGTTTCGGACTGAAATTCTGCGGGATGGAGCAACTGAAACTATCGAAGCTGAGATTGTCCTCGTCGCTACTGGGCGTATCCCCAACGGTGATCTATTAGGGCTGGAGCATGCAGGAATTTCCCACGACAACGGCAGAGTATTGGTTGACGAGTTCTTTCGGACCGATGCTCAAGGAGTGTGGGCTTTTGGCGATCTTTCGAACGTTCATCAACTGAAGCATTTAGCGAACGCTGAGGTGAGAGCCCTTCGCCGCAATCTTCTCGTCGCCGAAGGGGAGAGTGAAGGTTCGATGCAGTCGGTTGATGACCGGTTCGTACCGCACGCTGTTTTTGGGCACCCTCAGGTCGCCTCAGTTGGACTTACCGAACGTGATGCCCAAGAGCGCGGCCTTCCGATAAAGGTGGCAACAAAGGACTACGGGACCACCGCGTATGGCTGGGCTATGGAAGACACTCACAGTTTTTGCAAGCTCGTCGCTCACGCCGATACCAGGCAACTATTAGGCGCCCATATCATCGGTCCTCAAGCGGCAACGCTCATCCAGCAGCTGATTCAGGGGATGGAATTCGGGCAGACAGTAGATGAACTTGCCTCGAAGCAGTTTTATATCCACCCTGCTTTGACCGAACTTGTTGAGAACGCACTCTTGGATCTGTGAACGCTGTGACGAAAATTTTGCTAGAGGTTCCTAGCCGTCGCTGAGATTGATTTCCCAGAGCACCTGGTCGAGACAATCTCCAGCAGACATCGCAGGAAATTGGGCGGGCCGGTCTGTGGAGACTGTGGAAGGGATTGGAGAGAGAATCGTCCAGGGTGTCGGATGGCAGAACTGAACGACACTCAGTCGGCCGTCAACTTGTCGAGAGTCGGCGACGACTCGGTGCCATCCCACTGGGATCAAGCCATTGGTGAGACGTTCAAGCATGATGCCGGTGTTGATGACCACGTTTTGATCTGGGGGCGTCACGTCGACCCAATCTTCTTCAACTTTGACTTGTAGGCCTCGAGCGGTCGCCCTTGGAAGAGCGGTGATGAGGTTTATGTCCCCGTGTTCCTCAGCCCAGACGTGACCCTCTTGTCCAGCGTTAGGTGCTTCTGACATCGGCGGATAGCGAATTGCTCGGGTGAGATGAGAACCATGTTCAAGCATGCTGTCGAAAAAAGTCTCATTTGCACCTATCCCCAAGGCGATGATCCGCAAAAAGCGAGTTTGCAATCGCACTAAATGCTCGTGAAATTTCGACAAAATTTGATCGGCGCCAGGAATGCGATCCGAGGGAAAGATAGGTTCGCTGTATCGGTCCGGATAGCGATCTCGGAGCGGGTGACCCGAAGGGAGCGCAGTTCCCCAATTGAGCATTTCCTTCCAGTCGGGGGTGTCGGACACAGCCGCAGTTTCAACCAGCAGACCGGTGTAACCGGTTTGGCCTCTCGAGCCTTGGGCAACATATTCCGCTTTGGTGTCTTCTGGCAGGTCGAAGAACTGTTCCAGAACTTCATAAGTCTCGTCGAGTAGCCCTTCGGAGATGTCGTGCTTGGTGTAAACGAATCCTGTTCGAAGGCTCTGCATGACGCCGTCGACAGCGGCAGCCCGATCGCGCTTCCCGCCTCGCTCGAAAGCCAACAAGTCAACGTCCAAGATGTCAGTCATCAGAAGTAAAGGTATGCGGATTGAACGACGCGGATCATCAGCTTTGTTGAATTAGCCATGCTTCGTAACGTTCCGGGTTGGTCCACGCTCCGGTTAATTCGTCGAATCTACGGGCAGGTTCAAGCATCATCGAAGTCGCACCCCCGCGTGCTTCGGTGCTGGAAACTGAACTCAAATTCTCCGGGATCGGCAGCTCCATGTTGGGTGGCGTTTCGAAAGATCCTCGCTGAGCAATCGCCACTTCAGGAAGAGCTGATAATGCTTGGTCTCTGCGGGCGGGGTCATTGTCGTAGAAGGCGGGGTCTTGGATTTGGTGCCATTTATCGGCACCCATGACTAGTAGGTCATAGCCCAACGCAATATCAGCGAGCAGCTGTTCGTCTGTGAGCTTGATTTGGAGCCAGTCGTGCCCGGAGGCAACCTCCTCTAAGACCGCAACTCGATCCTGAAGGCGAGGTTTCGTCACTTGCTCCTTGCCCAGAGCTACCTGACTAACGACCCAAACAATGCTGTCAATCTTGAAGTGCCGGCGTACCGCTTGAGAGATTTCTAGATGTGCGACGGTAGGAGGGTTGAACGATCCCGGGTACACAGCGGTAGACATCTCAGACTCGCCTACCGGTAAGGGCACGAAGTGTTCTCGGGTTGCCCCCAAGAGCTGTTTCGAGGTCCCGCGAAATCCCGTGAGCGAGGTTGTCCCAGATACGGTCAAGTAGTTGAGCTGTACGAATTGTTGCTGGATCAGCTTCGTTATCTTTGGAGGCTTCGAGAAAGGGCAGGCAGTATTCCTTCAACCCGATCAAGGCGGCAGCCAGTCCGAGGTCGAGAGGAGTGGCGCCTGCTTTTCTTGCAAGGCGAACGCGGTCTTCGATGCGATCACCGAAGCTTTCGGCGATCTCTTCAACGAGAAGTTCGTATGTGGAGTGTTGAACATTATTTCGACGAGCGAGAGCTTGACTCGCACTTAGTGCTGCTTCGTATCCCAGCCGGATCGCCTGCAACTTCAGACCCTCAAACCAAGCAGCCTTGCGCCCGAGCTTTGGTGCGCGAGGAGATTTCGGTGGGGTGTCCTGGAGTGAAGTCTCTGGTTCTAGTGTTTGGTCGTAGGCCGCGCGACGTGCGGAGTCCGACAAAACAAACCATGCATCATTCAGTTCACCCATAGCTGCTGCATCACCTGTTTGCCGGTCGGGATGATGACGAAGGGCTTCTCGCCGATATGCGCGTTGAAGGATCTTCCTCGTCGCGTTACGAGCGACGCCCAGGCGATCGTAAAAGGATGAAGTTTTTGGATTCACTGCTATCTCTGGTTCCAGTTATCAGTTCGTCAGTGAGATTTTGCCGGCAGAGCCATCGATGAGGTTGCCGATTACTGCGGCGTCATGGCCCGATTCTCTAAGTTCGGCCACCGCGTCTTGGGCAGCGCCCGGATCACAAGAAAATAACAGGCCACCTGAGGTTTGAGCGTCGCAGAGGATGGTTCGTTCAATTTGGGAGCCGTTCTCAAGATACGGCTCAAGGAAACTCAAGTTTCTTTCAGTCCCTCCCGGGACGAAGCCACTTTCTACTAATTGATGCACCTCGGGGAGCAGAGGAACTGCTGAGGTTTCCACCACAGCTGAAAGACCGCTCGCGGCTGTTAGTTCGTGCAAATGACCCAGCAAGCCGAACCCTGTGACATCTGTCGCAGCGGTTGCGTTGACCCGGTTCGCTGCTGCCGCCGCGGCGGCGTTGAGTCTGGTCATCTCCTGAGTGCCTGTTGTGTAGATGTTTTCGAGCGAACCTCCAGTTTCGATCGCATCGGGTGTAGATCGCTTTACTGCGGTTGCCAATAGTCCGGTCCCAATCGGTTTTGTTAACACCAGTGTCTGCCCTGGCTGACCACCACCGTTTGTTAACAGATCTTTGGGATCGACTTCGCCCACTACTGACATCCCATACATCGGTTCGGGGCCATCAACGGTGTGGCCGCCTGCCACGACCCAGTTGCCAGCTTCGGCAGCTCGTTGGCCGCCTGAAAGCACTAGTGAGAGTAGTTCGAGGGGCAACTTGTCCTTTGGCCACGCAACGAGGTTTAAAGCGAAGAGCGGTGTGCCGCCCATTGCGAATACATCGCTAGCTGCGTTTACCGCTGAGATTTCCCCCCAAAGAATGGGATCGTCGACTATGGGTGTGAAGAAGTCGGCCGTCGCGACCAGAGCTTTACCGTCAGGGCGGCTCCAGACGGCGGCATCGTCACTATTTTCTGAACCGACGAGCAAGTCGTCGCTGTCGGGCTTGGGCAGGTGACGCAGCACGTGCGCCAGGTCGCTCGGACCGAGCTTGCAAGCTCAACCGGCGCCGTGGCTGTACTGGGTAAGTCGAATCAAACTTGTCACGGTTCCACGGTATATGGCTGCATCGACGCTAGGGGCTTATGCCTAGCTATATGCAGAGAGCGTTTGAAGAAGAATCTTCATTCCTTGATCTCGATCGACGCCGTATTCGACCTCGCAGTTCAACGGCTCTTCGCCCCAACCCCGCTCGTCCACCACCGTCATTCCTCGGGTGTGCGCACCGTCTATTTCAACTCGGACGCTTCTCGACTGGAACTCGAATAGCTCAGGGTGTGTTACAGCTAGGACAGCGCATGGGTCGTGAAGAGGTGCTCGTTGGCCATGGGTGCGTTTTCGGTGAGAGGCAAGATAGAAGTCGAAGAGATCGGCTGCGAAAAGGCTTGCCCGATTTCCCAAAGTTCTTAAGTCTGCAATCAGTTGTTCGTCTATTCCGAATTGATGGGTGAGGTTGAGTCCTGCCATCAAAAGCTTCTTGAAACCCGCGTCAAACACGATCGAAGCGGCGTGCGGGTCTGCCCAAACATTGAATTCTGCTGTAGCGGTCACGTTACCGGCGCCAGCGCTTCCACCCATGATCGAGACGCCAGCTACTCGATCAACGATGTCGGGTGCCTGCCGTACCGCTAAGGCAATATTGGTGAGGGGACCTACGGGCACCAGCCATATGTCGTCGTTGGTGCGAATTGTTTCGATGATGAAGCCCACGGCATCGTTACTGGCGACCTCTCGCGATATCTCGGGCCTATCTGGTCCATCTAGTCCGCTTCTCCCATGGGCCTCTTCGGCGTGGCGTGGTGCGACCATCAGCGGTCTACTTGCTCCAGCGTGCACTTCAGCATCGAGATTAAGAAGTTCCGTCATGATCAAAGCATTTTCGGTCGTAAGGCTCAACGGGGCGTTGCCTGAGACCGTGGTGATTCCGAGGATGTTGGTGAGTTGACCAGCCATCATGATCGCTATCGCGTCGTCGTGTCCGGGGTCGCAGTCGATGATGATGTTCGGCGTCATAGTCTTTGCATTCCGGGCCCGTTGTCGTCAGTGTCGCCCCAGTAATGCGGGAGGCGCAGATAGCCGACTCTCGGAAGTTCTACCGCGACCTCTAAGCCTTGGTGAAGCTTGAGCCGTTGAATGGTTCGGATGTGGGTCAACATTTCGTAGAAAACCATCCACAACGACCCTTCGAGATCGTAAATGATGTCTCGTTCATCATCAGCGGAGAAGTTGGCGCCCCTCGGGAGTGTCTCAATCACATATTTCCAGAAATCTGTTCCTCTCACAGTCCGAAAATCAGACCGCAGGACCTCGATGGGTTGCTCTTGAACGACTTGGTCAAGCCATCCCACACCGAGTTGGAGATGAGCGAACAGTTCGGGTAGCTCCCAGAAAAGAGTTTCATCGAGAACTCGGTCCCATTTGTTTTCTGGACCCATTTGATGTTCGCGCCAATCGATTGGTTGCGGAACGTCGCCTTCGGGCCACAAGAAATGGCCTGCGCGTCGTTTTGTGAATACCAACGAATCCCACGCGATATGAGAAACTTGTCTTCTGCAGGACCACCACATCCACTCTTTCTCAGGTGAGGAATCGTGAAAATCCAGCTGTTCATCTGATAATCCCAATGTTTCCGCGTGGGCCCAGTCAACGATGTGGCGATACCAGGGCATGGCGCCCAAGGTTGGGTCCGCGGGCATTTCTAGAATCTTCGGGTCGGTTACAGCCACACTCTGACGCTAGTCGTGGCGTTCTTGTTAAAGCTTGGTGTTCTTAGAGTTCCTCGTACGCTTTCGGCTCCGGGCAACTGCACACAAGGTTGCGGTCTCCGTGTGCTCCATCGATCCTGCTGACCGGTGGCCAGTATTTGTCTTGCCGGATTGACGGCATCGGGTAAGCAGCTTCTTCGCGTGTGTATGGATGCTCCCAGTTCGTTGTGAGGAGATCTTCAGCCGGATGCGGAGCGTTAACGAGCGGGTTGTTCTCTGTTGGCCATTCTCCAGACTCGATCCGAGAGATTTCGTTGCGGATGTTGATCATGGCATCGCAGAATCGATCGATTTCTTCTTTCGATTCACTTTCGGTTGGTTCCACCATCAATGTGCCGGCGACAGGGAACGACATAGTTGGAGCGTGAAACCCATAATCGATAAGCCGTTTTGCGACGTCATCGACACTGACAACATCAGACAGAGGACGCAAGTCCAGGATGCATTCGTGAGCCACCAGTCCGCTCTTACCTCGATAGAGCACCGGGTAAATATCGCTTAGTCGACACGCAATGTAGTTAGCGTTGAGAATCGCCACGCTGGTGGCTTGTTCGAGACCCTCCGATCCCATCATCGCGATGTACATCCACGGGATTGGCAGAATTCCCGCCGATCCCCACGGAGCGCCAGAAATTGCGCCGGGACCAGACTTGGGTCCGGCTTCGGGCACTACCGGATGGTTTGGCAAAAACGGGGCGAGATGACTCTTCGCTGCAACCGGGCCAATACCGGGTCCACCGCCGCCATGAGGTATGCAGAACGTCTTATGGAGGTTCAGATGGCTTACGTCAGCACCGAAATGCCCAGGATGGGCTAACCCCACTAATGCGTTGAGATTGGCTCCATCGACGTACACCTGCCCTCCAACGTCATGAATGACGTCACAAATTCGCCCGATGCCTTCCTCAAAAACACCGTGAGTAGAGGGATACGTCACCATCATCGCCGCGATGTCTTGCCCGTATTTGCTCACCTTCTCGTCAAGATCGGCTAGGTCGACATCTCCGCTCTCGTCGCAGTCAACGACCACCACCCTAAGGCCGGCCATGACCGCTGAAGCTGCATTGGTTCCGTGGGCTGAGGATGGGATCAGGCAAATATCTCGTCCCTGGTCACCCTGCGCTTGGTGGTAGCGCCTTATTGCTAATAGACCCGCGAATTCGCCTTGAGAGCCGGCGTTGGGTTGAAGAGAAATAGCGTCGTACCCCGTGCAGGCGAGCAGCCATTGCTCCAACTCCGCGATCAGGGCGAGGTATCCCTTTGCTTGGTCAAGCGGCGCGAATGGGTGAATGTCTGAAAATTCGGGCCAGGTAATCGGCTCCATTTCGCTAGTTGCGTTCAATTTCATGGTGCAACTGCCGAGGGGAATCATTCCGCGATCAAGAGCAATGTCTTTGTCAGCTAGACGTCTGATGTATCGGAGCATCTCGGTCTCAGAGCGATAGGAATTAAATACTGGATGGGTTAAGAAATTCGATTTGCGTTGATTCTTGAGAGGTAGCCCTGACGGAGTTTGCGAAATGTCAGGCGTTTGGTTCTTGCACTCAAACGCGCGTAGTAACGACGTCACAACTTCCAAGTCACAGGTTTCGTCGAACGACACTCCCACGGTGTCCGAATCAATCCGGCGCAGGTTGATTCCCTCAGCGAGAGCACGTTCTAAAACCTTGTCGGCGTTGTCGGGAACTCGCACAGTGAGTGTGTCGAAGAAGGTTTCGTTCAACACCGCGATATCTGAGTTTCGGAGATTCTCTGCGAGGAGCGACGTCAGCTCATGTACCGTTTGAGCGATTTTCTTTAACCCATCTGGGCCGTGCCACACCGCGTACATTGAGGCGAGGACGGCGAGAAGCACTTGAGCAGTGCAAATGTTGCTCGTAGCCTTTTCTCGCCGGATGTGCTGCTCACGGGTTTGTAGAGCCAATCGCGTAGCTGAACGGCCACGGCTGTCAACTGAAACGCCCACGAGGCGACCAGGCATAGATCGCTTGTGAGTTTCCAGAGCCGCCAGATACCCCGCATGCGGACCGCCGAAACCAAGAGGAACTCCAAAACGTTGCGAAGTTCCCACCACCAAATCCGCGCCGAGTTCGCCCGGCGGCGTCATTAGGCAGAGAGCTAGAAGATCAGCCGAAACACATACCAACCCTTGGCAATCATGCATTTTGGCGGCGATGTCTTCGAGGTCTCCGATCTTTCCCGAAGACCCCGGATATTGAAGTAACACCGCGTAACACGTTTCTGGGTTGAGATCCTCCCAAGGGTCTCCGATTTGTATTTCGACGCCGAGCGCTTGGGCTCGAGTGGCAACAACGTCGACGGTTTGTGGGTGACAATCAGCATCGACGAAAAAACTCTCGCCTTTGCTTTGACTCAGACGTCGGGCCATCGTCATGGCTTCAGCTGCGGCCGTACTCTCGTCTAACAGCGAACTATTCGCGATCTCCATTCCGGTCAGATCGCAGACCATTGTTTGGTAATTAAGTAAGGCTTCAAGGCGTCCCTGACTTATTTCGGGCTGATAAGGGGTGTACGCGGTGTACCAAGCTGGACTTTCTAGTATTCGCCGAACCACAACGGCGGGAGTGAAGGTGCCGTGATAACCCATTCCGATCAGGGACTTCGCTGGATGATTTAGATCAGCAAGCTCACGGATCCGAGATATGGCTTGGAGTTCATCCAGAGCCGGAGGGAGTTCGAGGTCACCGCGTCCCCGAATCGACGCCGGAATGGCGGCATCACAAAGGTCTCGAATGTTGGAATAACCGAGCTCGGAGAGCATCAACTCAATATCTGACGCTCGGGGACCTAGGTGTCTGTGAACGAAGTCGCTTGGCGAGTCAGGGGTCATGTGTAGATCTCAGTGTCTTTGGTATCGGTGGGGGATAAACGGAAGTGAGGTGACTTCACAAGGAACCTGTTTTCCTCGGACGTCAGCGACCAACGAAGTTCCGGCGTCGGCAAATTCGGTATCGACGTACCCCATGGCAACGGGTCGATCGCAACTGGGGCCGAAGCCGCCGCTGGTAACTATGCCCACCGAGTCGAGTTCTGTTGATTGAAGTTCAGCACCGTCGCGGATTGGGCGTTTGGTGAGAGCTGAAATTCCTACCCGTTTTCGTGGCGGTCCCGAAGACAACTGATCCAAAATTGTTTGCGCACCAGCGAACGTAGCGTCGCGTCTGCGGCGTTGCTGGATAGTCCAGGCAAGTCCGGCTTCGATTGGGGTTGTGCTGGTGGTCAACTCGTGACCGTAGAGACATAGACCGGCTTCTAGGCGCAAGCTATCCCTCGCGCCGATCCCGCAGGGAACAACCCGATCATCTTCTAGAAGTTGTTCAGCGATCCCTTCGACGCTTTCGGCGGGGACAATAAGTTCGAAGCCGTCCTCACCTGTGTAGCCGCTACGGCTGATATCGCAGCTGATGCCGTTTACCTGAAACTCTTGCCACTGCATGAATTTGAGGTCAGCTATTTCGGTGGAGAACCCGGACAGCACTTCAGAAGATTTTGGTCCTTGAAGTGCTAGTTGAGCGAGATCGCTGCGAACCACGATCTCCGCAAAGCCAGAAGTTGTGTCTCTTATGTAGTCCAAGTCGTCTTCGGTTCGTGCGGCGTTTAATACAAGACGAAGGTGAGCGTCGCTTCGACTGACGATCAAATCATCAACGACCCCACCTTCGTCGTTGGTTAAGACGCCGTAGCGCAACTGCGTGCGTGGTAAATCAGTTACCGAAATTGGGGTGATTTTCTCCAAACTCTCTGCTGCTGTTTGAAGATCGTGACCCTTGAGGGGCAGTATCTCGACGATGCCCATGTGACTGACGTCGAAAAGCCCAGCGGAGGTTCTTGTTGACGTGTGTTCGCTGATTATCCCGTCAAAGTTGAGTGGTAACTGAAAGCCCGCGAATGCGACCATGCGGGCTCCGCGCCTGCGATGTAACTGTTCAAGCGGGGTCTGTTGGAGATGCCCACTGTTCGGATTTTCAGCTGGAGAAGTTTCGGTCATGTTCCGCCGGTCCGCGTCTGATCTGACGCCCCGCGCTGTCGTGGAACCTGAGAGATTGGCCGCTAATCGCAGTTTTCCCCTTCGGTGGAGAGACCCTAAGGCCCCTCACTCTCCAGCGTTGCTTCTTCCCTGCGGTCCGGGGGCCTGAGAGATTCCCGGGGCGGTTGCTCCTTCGGCGCCGACCAAATGAGGTCTACAAGACGGTCGAACTCTCCCACTGGGCTTCAGCAGCAACCCTCATCCTAAACCGGATGTGTGGCAGGGATAGTGATAGTCGGGCCGGGAAGGGGGTCTTCACACCGGCGCTACTACGCTAAGAATTCGGCAATGCGATCCTTAGGTCGCCCGATGATGGCTCGATCAGATTTCACGAGTACCGGCCGTTGCATAAGAGCTTTACGTTCCACCAAAAGGTCGATGACGGCCTGCGGATTTTCGACGTAGTCATCGGGGCTCAACCCAAGCTCTTTAAATTTGGAATCTTTTCTTACGAGATCTTCAACCGGATCTTCAAGAACGGAGACGATCTGCTCCAACGTCGCTCGATCCGGTGGCGTCTTCATATAGAGGACCACTTCGGCTTCCACATTTTGCGTCTCGGCGACCGCCAAGGCATTCTTCGACGAACCTCAATGGGGGTTGTGATAGATCGTTACTTCGGCCACCCTGACTCCTCACAATTGGTCGGCACGACCGTATCAGCGATTAAAGCCCTCTTTGATGCGTTGAACCATGTCTGTCGCAGGCCCCGGACCTTTTTCCCGAGCCCATTTCAGGCCCTCGTCGCGACCGAACTCGGCAAGGCGTTTCATCTGGCGTTTCTCTTCCCGCAAGGTGTGCCATGAGTTCCCGACCATGAGTACAGCCCAAGCATCTGTCGCATCGGGCAACTCGTCTACTGGGACACAACGGTTCGCCAAACCAATTTCGACAGCTTCCTGGCCCTCTACGACTCTTCCGCTGTACATCATGTCCCGCGCGACAAGAGGACCAACCCGCTCGGGCAGTCGGCTGGTCATACCCCACGTAGGCACCATTCCCCATTTGCCGTGTGTGTCACAAAAGCGGGCGTCATCGGCGCAAATAAGAAGATCGCACGCGAGAACCAATTCCAACGCACCCGTATAGCAGTGACCGCTGACCGAAGCGATCACCGGCTGCGGGATCGCTTCAATCAAATCAAGGGTTTCCGCTTGTTGATAGGGAGAACTCGCGTGTTCACCTCGCTCGATTGCCTTCAAGTCATTTCCGGCTGAGAATGAACGGCCTTCGCCATTCAAAACCACTACACCAACTGTGTCAGGAGAACCGGCGAGTTCATCTAAGTGCGATCGGAGCTCCTCAAACAGCAACGGACTCAAAGCATTTAGAGCCTCGGGTCGATTCAGAGTAAGGGTGCTTACTCCATCGCTATCGCTACGCAGCACCAATGCTGTACCAGACTTGTTCATGGGTGCAGCCTCTCACAAGGGACCGGTGAGGGTCCTAGGCAGCGTGCGAATCGCTAGGAGCGTCAGAAGCATCGGCGGCCTCGACCTCTTCGCGCGTGACCCCAAGCATGAACAAAATGGCATCCAGATACGGCACGTTCACTGCGGTGTCTGCCGCTCCTTGAAGTACCGGTTTTGCATTGAACGCAATTCCTAATCCAGCTTTTTGCAGCATGGGTAAGTCATTTGCTCCGTCTCCAACCGCAACCGTTTGGTCTAGCGGCACCCCTTCAGCGTCTGCGATGACCTCGAGCAGCGTGGCCTTTGCTTTGGCATCAACGATGTCTCCTTCAACTCGTCCCGTCATTACTCCGTCAACGATTTCAAGACGGTTCGCGTGGGCGTGATCCAGTCCGAGTTGCTCAGCGAGCCGATCAGTAAAATGAGTAAAGCCGCCGCTGATTATCGCGATTCGATAACCAAGCCTTCGCAGTGTTCGTATGAACGTTCGAGCTCCGGGCGTCAGAACCATTCTGGCGATAGCTCGGTCAATCGCTGCAACCGAAGTTCCCTTCAACAGTGCGACACGTTGCTCAAGTGCTTCTGAATAATCAACTTCACCGCGCATTGCAGCGGCCGTCAATAAAGCGACTTCGTCACCACAGCCTGCTTCTTCGGCTAAGAGGTCGATTACTTCGTTTCGGATGAGTGTGGAATCCACGTCTAGCACTACTAGACGACTGGACCGACGTGACAGTCCGTGAGGTTGCACCGCGATATCGATCAGCTCTTGCGCAGCGACATCCATGAGTGACGACTGCAGTTTGTTGGGATCCCCGCCCTCTACAAGAAATTCGTAGCTCCAGACCGGGAAACGGGACAGTCGATGGATCCGATCTATGTTGCCGCCGCTTGCGGCTATAGCCCCACTTGTTCGGGCTAATGCTTCGGGGGAAAGGTCAGGACCAAGAGCGGTGATCACGTGACGTTTCGCATGCCTTGTCGGGGTGGCGTCAACGATTTCAAAATCGATGTCAAGACCACGTTCCCAACCAAATAGGAGAACTTCTTTCACCAGGTCTCTTCCTGCAGGAACAAGGACTGCTAATCCCAAGGTCAATTGGCGTCTCACGACGACCTGTTCCATGTCCTGAAGTTCGGCGTCGAGGCTGGCCAAAAGAGTTAAGAGATCGCTTGTAATGCCTGGACGGTCACGGCCGGTGACGCGTACAAGAATTGTTTGGGGGGCGGACACAACACCGACCGTACCGTCGGGTTGTGTTTGGAACGCGCTTCATTACCAACGTATTGCTCCCTAAACGCAATACATTTGCCGGAGTGAGCACGATCTTGAGTATTCGAGGAGAACGGTGACTCGTCTCGGGTTTCTCCTTGATAGTGAGACCTGTATCGGGTGCCATGCGTGCACCGTCGCGTGCAAGAGCGAACACGATGTCCCCCTAGGGGTAAATCGAACTTGGGTGAAATACATAGAGACGGGCGAGTTTCCTCACACGACTCGACATTTCTCAGTCATGCGTTGCAACCAATGCGACGACGCCCCCTGCATGGAGATCTGCCCGACGTCTGCTCTATTCCGAGCACCCAACGGCGTAGTCGATTTCGACGATGACAACTGCATTGGATGCAAGGGGTGCATGAATGCGTGCCCATACGATGCGATTTACATCAACCCCGACACCAACACTGCAAATAAGTGCAACTTCTGCAACCACCGAGTCGAAGTGGGCCTTGAACCATCCTGTGTAGTGGTGTGCCCGACCCACTCCATCAAAGTGATCGATTTCGATGACGCAGATAACGATGCGTTACGGATCCTCAACAGGGAAGACTTGGCGGTCCGGTCCCCAGAGCAAGGAACTGCACCCAAGGTGTATTACCGCGGCGCTCACGAAGCCTCCCTGGATCCCTTGCGCACCGCGATTCCAGCCGACGGGCTGATCTGGGCTGATGTCACCCCTCAACACCCGACACCACCCGCTGAAGAATCGGAACTTGTAGCTCGCACGACCTATACGACGGCCCACGCAACTACCTGGCAGGCCAAGGTTTCGAGCTACCTGGTGACCAAAGCCGTCGCAGCCGGCGTCATGCTGTTTGCCGCTCTCATGGTGTTGGTTGGCCACGTCGACCAGACAACGAAGGTTGGGTTTCTTCCAGCCCTGCTAGCGACCTTCTTCTTGTTGGTCACCGGAGCCCTGTTGGTGGCGGACTTAAAGAAACCATCCCGGTTCTATCTCGTGCTGACCCGAGGGAATCGCTCTAGTTGGCTAGTGCGAGGCGCATACATCCTTGGTGTGTACGCGGTATTGCTGGGCGGCTGGCTACTGGCTTCTTTGATCGAATCCTCGCGAATGCTTGAAGTGTTGGCGGCGCCGATCGCTGCGGTAGCAGCCAGCGTCGCCGGCTACACGGCGTTTCTCTTCGCTCAATGCGAGGGCCGAGACCTGTGGCAGAGTCGAATACTGCTCCCCACGCTGTTAGCCCAAGCCGTTGCCGCGGGAGGTGCTGTTTGGCTGGTGGCAGATCTGTTGGTCGGCATGCCAGAACCGGTCCTGGTACGTGGGGTGACGATCGGCGCTTTAACCGCAACTGGCATCTTGACCCTTGCTGAAGTCTTAGGTGACCATTCGCCACATGTGGCAGCTGCAGTGCGTTCAATGACCCAGGGCGACCAGCGAAACCATTTTCTGGTGGGCATCGTTGGAGGGTTGGTTGCTCCCATCATTTTGTTGATAGTGAGCTTGATGCTTGACACCCAAGCATCAACGCTTTCTTTTCTTGCTGGGATTTTTGTTCTGGCGGGTATGTGGGCCTACGAACACAGCTATGTGCAAGCCGGCCAGTCCGTTCCCTTGTCTTAGGAGCTTTGATGTCCGAAGTGAGTGATTCTCGGTATAAGGATGACGAAAGTTTCTACAAGAACGCTGGACCCAACGCGGGTCTAACGAATTACCCGCCACATGACCAGTGGCACGACTGGACCGAACTCGATGCCAAAGCGTGGCCACGTCGAGTGGAGCGTCGCTATCGGCTCATCCCCACAACCTGTTTCAACTGCGAGGCAGCATGCGGGTTAGTTGCATATGTTGACCGCGAAACAGGCGAAGTCGCCAAGTTTGAAGGCAACCCTGAACATCCCGCTTCGAGGGGCAGAAATTGTGCGAAAGGCCCCGCAACCCTCAATCAGGTAAACGACCCAGAGCGCATTCTGTTCCCGTTGAAGCGAGTGGGTACACGAGGCGGTGGTGAATGGGAGAGGATCAGTTGGGACCAGGCTCTAGATGAGATTGGCGCCCGCATACGGACAGCGCTTCTGGAGGAACGACGCGACGAGATCATGTATCACGTTGGTCGACCGGGCGAAGATGGGTACACCGAACGAGTACTGCAGGGTTGGGGGGTAGACGGTCATAACAGTCACACCAATATCTGTTCCTCCAATGCACGGATCGGTTACCAATCATGGATGGGTCACGATCGGCCGTCCTCCGACTTTGCCAACGCTGAAGTCATTTTTCTGATTTCGGCACATCTTGAGGCAGGCCATTACTTCAATCCGCATGCGCAGCGCATCATTGAAGCGCAGGAAAAGGGGGCGACTGTCATCTGTGTGGACCCGCGCCTCTCCAACACAGGTTCCAAAGCCGACCATTGGCTGCCTGCTTGGCCAGGAACAGAACCGTTCTTACTTTTGGCCCTCGCCCGGCTTTTGTTGGAGAACGGAACGTGGCAATCCGATTTTGTGCGCAGGTGGACTAACTGGGAAACGTACCTCGCTAGAACCCGACCCGACCTTGACGTCAAGTTCGAATTATTGGAACAGGCTCTACTCGACGAATATGTGGAATATACGCCCGAAAAGGCCGAAGAAGTCAGCGGAGTGCCAGCGGCGCAAATACGCGAGATCGCATCCATAATCGGCGCTCACCCAACAAAGTTCGCGTCGCATAACTGGCGGGCCGCAGGCGCCGGCAACCTCGGGGGCTGGCAGACGGCGCGTTGCCTGTTCTTTTTGAATGTGCTCACCGGCTCTGTGGGAACTGTCGGCGGAACTAGTGGAAACGGATGGAACAAGTTCAAACCACATGCCCCACTAGGAGCTCAAAAAATCGAACACTGGAATGAGATGTCGTGGCCCCGGGAATACCCACTGAGCTACCACGAGATGTCAATCCTCCTGCCTCATTTCTTAAACGAGAGGCGCGGCAAGCTAGATACCTACTTCACTCGGGTATACAACCCTGTTTGGACGAATCCAGATGGCTTTAGCTGGATGGAAGCACTCCTTGATCCTTCTAAGGTGGAATGCCATGTCGCACTGACCCCGACCTGGTCTGAAACAGCCCTATTTGCTGACTACGTGTTGCCTATGGGCGTCGGTTCTGAGCGTCACGATCTCGCGTCGTTTGAGACTCACGCCGGACGTTGGATCGGTTTTCGGCAGCCTGTCATACGCCGCTTTGCAGAACTTGAAGGTAAGTCACTCGACAAAGACTCTCGGACCCACGAGTTCAATCCCGGTGAAGTATGGGAAGAAAACGAGTTTTGGATCGATCTCTCTTGGCGCATAGACCCCGACGGTCAACTTGGAGTGAGGGAGCATTTCGAAAGTCGCGCAGAGCCAGGGCAGCCGATGACCGTAGACGAGTACTACGGACTGATCTTCGCCGAAGAGGTGCCCGGACTCGCTGAAGCTGCTGCTGCCGCGAGTCAGACGCCTCTGGAGTTCATGCGTGACAGAGGCGCGTTCGCGGTTCCTACCGACCCCTATCTGCCCCACGAACGTTTGGTTGATCCAGCGTCGGTACAAGACTGTGTCCTTGACGAGAGCGGCGTATTTAGAAAGCCGAGGACAGCTGGGCTGTTCGATGGCTCCGAAGAAGCGTTTACTCACACAGCACTGGCGCCTTTAGGCGATGGTTCACCGGCCGTGGAAATCGACGGAGAAATCAAGGAAGGATTTCCGACACCGTCGAAAAAGCTAGAGCTGTACTCCACGACGTTGGCTGATTGGGGTTGGCCCGAATATGCAACCCCGACCTGGATCCCGAGTCACGTTCATTGGGAGGACCTTGATCTTGACGGTCAAGAGCGAATTCTCTTGCCGACCTTTCGAATCCCGACACTCATTCACACTCGATCCGCTAATTCGAAATGGTTGAACGAACTCAGTCACCGTCACCCCCTATGGATTCACCCCGAGGATGCCGAAAAGTTAAATATCGGGGAAAATCAGTTAGTACGCATCACGACACGCATTGGTCATTTTGTCATTCAGGCATGGCGGACCGAAGGCATACGCCCTGGAGTTGTTGCCGCCTCACATCACATGGGACGTTGGCGTACCGGACAAGAGCAAGGAAGGTCATGGGGCAACGGTCAAGCAGACATCGAACATGATGGCACTAACTGGAAACTCAGCCGCCGTGACGGCATGGGGTCCTATTCCTCTGAGGACCCTGACAGTGAGCGAATCTGGTGGAGCGATACCGGAGTCCACCAGAACCTCACCTTTGCCGTTCAACCAGATCCCATATCGGGAATGCAATGTTGGCATCAAAGAGTTCAGGTGACACCGGCTGAGGAAGGTGACTCCTACGGTGATGTGGTTGTTGACACAGCCAAATCACGCGAGGCGTATCTGGAGTGGCTTGCTAAGACCCGACCGGGACCGGGACCTCATGGTCTTCGTCGCCCACTTTGGTATGCGCGTCCTTTGAAACCCACCGTGGAGGCCTACCGGCTTTCTTGAGTTTCGCATTATGCGACCGCAGCCCAACGTGAGATCATTCAGTATGAGCGCAGACCCGACAGTTACTTACGAACGCACTGGGCGAGTAGCGGTGATTACATACAACCGGCCTGAAGCGCTCAACGCGGTGAACGGCCAGTTACGCAAAGACCTCAACGCTGCCTGGGAGACGTTACGCACTGATGACGCAGCCTGGGTAGCAATAGTTACTGGCAACGGTAAAGCGTTTTGTGCGGGTGCGGATCTCAAGGATCCGGGGAGTTCTGTTGGCAACGATGATCATTCGTTTTGGGAAGTTCCGAGCTTCACTTCCCTTGAGTCCGGCAAGGAGATCTTCAAACCGGTCATCGCGGCTGTCAATGGTTATGCCATCGGGTTCGGTTTGACCATGGTGGCAAGCTGCGATTTTGTCATAGCCTCCGACCGCGCCGAATTCGGATTTCCCGAGGTGCAACTAGGGGTACCTACCGTTCAAGGGGCAGTGCGAATGCCAAAGCGTGTCGGTTGGCAAAACGCTATGGAGTTACTACTCCTTGGCGACCGGGTTGATGCACAACGGGCCAAAGAAATGGGATTGGTGATGAAGGTGGTGCCCCACGACGAGTTGATGGCAGAAGCCACCGATCTCGCGGAGAGATTGATTAACAACTCGGCACCACTTGCGGTGCGCGCAACGAAAGAAATTGCTCGTCGGGGCCAAGAAATGGGTTTCGTTGAAGCAATTCGCTTCGGTGAAACAATGCGCAAGGTGGCAGGGGCCACCGAAGACGCGAAAGCGTTTCGTGCCGCCGCCAAATCTGGCCAAAAGCCCACCTGGCAGGGGAGATAGAGTTGCCTTTTGGTGGCACTAGGTGGGGTGTCATCTCCAATCGCTTCGACAAGCTCGCAAAATAGAAGGAACGGCAATGGAAATCAGCGGTCACTTCGACGAACGCTTCTCTGTGGTTCGGGACGCGTTCGAAGCAAACTTTTTGGCTGACGAAGAACTCGGCGCAAGTGCAGCGGTCACAGTTGAAGGTCAATACGTAGTTGACCTGTGGGCGGGCGAACGCAACAAGAGTGGTGATCTTTGGGAGGAGGACACCATCGTCAACGTCTACTCAACGACGAAGACCATGGCGTCCATTTGTATGCTCATGCTCGCAGACAGAGGGTTAATTGATTTCGAAGCGCCTGTTGCCGACTATTGGCCGGAATTCGCCGCCAACGGGAAAGACTCTGTTCTCGTGCGTCACGTGATGACCCACCAAACTGGTTGTTCAGGATTCCCGAGGCCGGTAACCGTCGAAGAACTTTACGACCACGATCTTATGGCTGACCTTCTGGCGGGGATGCAACCCTGGTGGGAGCCCGGAACAGCTCCGGGGTACCACGCGATAACTCAAGGAACGCTTCAAGCGGAACTATTGCGCCGCGTCGATGGACGTACTCTAGGCACGTTCTTCCGAGACGAGGTAACAGCGCCTCTCAATGCCGATTTCCACATCGGATTGCCGTTATCTGAGGGACATCGCGTCGCTCAACTCGACGTTCCGAAAGAGGGAATAGATCAAATAGTTGAAGGCCAACCCGACTCAGTAGCTTTGAGAACCTTTCGTAGCTGCCGCTTAGACGGCACCGAAACCGAGACTGATGAATGGCGGAGCGCCGAAATTCCGGCAGGCGGAGGCATTGGTAACGCTCGATCAATTTCACGGGTGCACTCAGCGATCGCCTGCGGTGGAACCGTGGACGGAATCACATTGATGAATCCAGAAACCATAGAGGCCGCTTTAGATCGTCAAACCTTTGACCGAGACCTAGTGCTGGGACTGAATGTGCCATATGGAACCGGTTTCGGTATCAACCATGAACGGATCCCGCTGACGCCAAGCGATCGCACCCTTTACTGGTTCGGATGGGGCGGATCCATGGGCGTCATGGACCTCGATGAAAAAATCACTATTTCTTATGCCATGAACAAAATGGCTGCAGGTTTGGTGGGTGACACCCGAGCATTCAACCTGATAGCCGCCACCTACGCCGCCATCGGGAAATAACTAAACAGCTGACACTGGTGGAGTTTGATATTGCGTCGGGATGCTCTGGATGTCTTGAATGACTTCTCGCGGCAAATCAGCAGGAATTTCGGGAGATGCGCTAGCTCCAATAGCGTCAGTCAAACCTCCGAATCTGTCTTCGATAGCTGCAACGATTTCGTCGTGCCTTCCCACAGCCGCAAACTGCCTGACCACGTCATCGCTGATTCGAGACGCCATTTCCCCCCAACCATCATTTTTTGAGAGGTAATTGAGTTCTTCCCCCAGGTCAAGCAGGTCGTGTTGTTCAAAAACCGGCCAATATGCCTTGGTGCTCCCATAAAAGCCGATGCGGTAACGAACCCAATCCATCATTTCCATTACCGTCTCGTCGTCTGGGCCAGTGCAAACAAACCCGCCGCCGGTTATTTGAAACTTTTCTCGAGGCTTACCCGCTTGAGATAAGCCCACCATTAACTGCGGTAGAACAGCCGCTTCGAGGTATTCGCGGGTGCAGAAAGCGTGAAGCCGGACGCCATCACAGACTCGGCCGGCGGCCCGGAGCATCGCGGGTCCAACAGCGGCCATGGAGATTCGCGGCGTCGGGACCGAGAGAGGCTCTGGGGTGAAGTTAGGAGTCATCAAATTGAAGCGATAAAAGTCGCCTTCATAGTTGAGTTCTTCTCCTGTCTGCCACGTATGCCAGATCGCCCTCACCGCTTGCACATATTCCTGCATGCGTGGAGCCGGAGCGGACCAGGGCACGCTAAATCTTCTCTCGTTGTGACCGCGCACTTGGCTACCGAGCCCTAGTTCGAAACGGCCTGTGCTTGCCTGTTGGAGATCCCAACCGATGTTGGCCGCGATCATGGGACTTCGCGGAAACGCGATGGCTACACCTGTAGCAAGTTCAAGATGCTCGGAGTTCACCGCCGCGACGGCAAGAGACATAAACGGGTCGTGCCTGTTTTCGAGAGCGACGATTCCGTCATATCCGTCTGCTTCGATCTGGTGGACAGCCTCAGCAACATCACGAAGATCGGCTTGGGGAAATGTGGTGTACACCTTCATGGACGCTGCTCTTGGGGGAGCACATCAACGAATTCGTCCCAGTTTTTCCACTCTGGTTGCGGTGGTGGGGTTGGGCCGCCAGGAGCGAACTCTGAGAGGGTCCCCGATTCCAGGTCGTGAATGTAACGCGGGCAGTTGGGAAAGATCCTGCCAACCGCGATTTCTATCACCGCTTCAGCTCCCTCAAAATCAGCAATGTCGGACGGGTCAAGAAGAACCTTCGCTGTCCCGTGTATGCGAATGCGGTTGGCCTTGCTGGTTTGTCGGATGAATAGCAAAGCCACCTTGTTGGTTTCATTGATGTTGCCGAGTGACCGAAACATCCCGTTGCCGTCATAGGAGGGAAACCGCAGCGTGTGTTCGTCAACGACTTTGACGAAGCCGGGTCGGCCACCCTTGTAGGAAACGTCTGGAAATCCGGTTGCGTCAACGGTCGCCAAGAAAAAATAGGTGGCCCTCTCAATGTAGGCGGCAGTTCGATCATCGATAGATTCGCTTACCGTTATTTCGGTCAAGCGATCGGCGAGACGGCGAGCATCGAAGTGGTCTTGCAGACGACGTGCACCGGCTCCATACAGTTCTCCAACAGTGTCAGCCATGATCACACCCTACGCTTGGAACTATGACTCGATACGACGGCTACACCGGGGTTGAGGTGGAAGTTCACGATGATGGTGTTGTTGTCTGCACTTTGAATCGCCCCGACAGACTTAACGCCTTTGATGGTCAGATGCGACAAGACATTCACCGTCTGTTGGGTGAGGTTTCTTCCGACGATGAAGCCCGCGTGTTTGTGATGACCGGAGCGGGGCGGGCGTTTTGCTCTGGAGCTGACCTTACGGCAGAAGATCGAAGAGGTTGGCCGATTCGAACCCATGAACCGATGTTCGGTTGGTGTACCGATCTTCTGGAAATGCCCAAACCCACAATTTGCGCCCTTAACGGGTTAGCTGCGGGTGGGGGACTAGGTCTGTCGTTACTGTTCGACATCAGGATTTGCTCATCTGAAGCACGTCTCTTACCCATCTGGATGAAAAGGGCGATCCACCCTGATGACCTGATCACATGGACTCTTCCCCGTCTCGTCGGTTATAGCCGGGCCCTCGAGTGGCTGTATGAAGCTGAAGAAATTCCGGTCAGCGTTGCGCTTCGCTCGGGCATGATTAATCACGTCGTTGAGCCAGACGAAGTGCTATCTCGGACCATGGAACTTGCGCATCGTTTAGCTGCCGGTCCGACCGCTCATCACGCGATGACAAAGCAAGCGGTGTTTAAGGGAATGCAAGGAGACAGTTTCGAAGCGGCCCTTTTAGAAAGTTGGGGTCAGGCCAAAGCGCTTGCATCAGAAGACTTCCAAGAAGGCCTCTTAGCCTTCAAAGAAAAACGCGAACCGAAGTTCACTGGGCGTTAACTGGGTTTGTGATCCTTGCGTGAACCCGCTTCCCAGTCTTCCATCAGCGGAGCGGATTCGAGAGTGCCGAGAACGTTGATTTGAGGTGACTCGCGCAGTGAGCGTTTCATCTCAGCGAACCCTGGGAAGCTTGCCAGTTCGATCACGGCATTCCACAAAGGCACTGCCTGTTCGTCACTTGGTACCCGGGAAATGACCGGCCCGAAAAAAGATAAACCATCTGGAGGTTGAAACGAGATGATCGGCGTACCGACATCGCGACCAGTTCGCGAAAGAGCGAGCTCGGTTTCGGTTTCAATAACGCTGTCCCAAAGTTGATCATCAACTGCAGACGCGTACTGGGTTGGCAGCCCAGCAGTGGCGAGACATCGTTCGGTATGTTCAACAGTTCCTAGCTGCTTCCTTAAGCCCGGCTGTTGGTCCAGTTCCCAATAGTGGGTGCCGAACGCTGAGTACAAAGCAGCCATAGCATCACGCCCGCATTCCTCGCGAACCTTCGCCGCTGCTCTCAAAAACCTGAGCCCCGCGGTGTGCCCTTGTTCATAGCCCGCAGGAAAATCTGTTTCATAATCTTTGTCTTTGTTGAGAATTCTCAGCGAAATAAACCGCCAGTCGACTGAATAATTAGTTTGTTCAGCCACCTTTTCAACCCAGCGAGAAGTAACCCAGGCAAAGGGACAAATGGGATCCCAAAAGAACTCAATGTCGTAATCATCGCTACTCATAAAGAACATGAATAGCAGGTATCGCCCCAGGCATCACACAGTTTCTCTTTACCTGAGCACAACACCAATTTGACTCAACCTCTAAGCGCTATTCGCTGACAGCAGGGCCAGCCGGTGGTGTCGATGGCGGTGGTGTCGACCTTGAGGCAAACTGAACGCATGATCGTCTGCCCGACGCTCGAGACCGACCGCCTAGTCATGCGCCCATTCCGAGATGACGACGTCGACGACTACTTTGCTGTGCTGGACAGCCCGGAGGTGCGACGCTCGCTGCACCTCTCGGAGAGCCTGGACCGGAGCGACGCCTGGCAGCAGATGGCCTGGTTCATGGGCCAGTGGGTGCTCCGGGGAACGGGACAGTGGGCGCTGGAGGAGCGGTCCACGGGAGTCTTCCTGGGTCGGGCAGGCCTCCACCGTCCCGAGCGTCCGGACTGGCCGGGCGTGGAGGTCGGCTGGACGCTCCACCCCGACCACTGGGGGAGGGGCTACGCCACGGAGGCCGGCGCCGAGGCCATCCGGTACGCATTCGAGGAACTGGACCTGGACCGGATCTACTCGTGCATCCTCCCCGACAACGACCCATCGCAGGCCGTAGCCCGACGGCTGGGCATGGAGCTGCTGGAGGAGCGCACCATGGCGTTCTTCCCGTCGGCTCCCCACGGCATCTGGTCCCGGGCCCGCTGAACTTGCGGGATCTTGTTGGTCATATGGACGGTTTCCCTAGCGATATTTCACACGGGGTAGGTTTTCCGTCATATTTCGAGGTGCGTGTCCTGTAGTGCCCACGTCCGAAAGTGGAAACCCAACCGCCCTCATTCCCCAGTTTTTGCTGCCTCGCCGAATGGGAAGGCGACCCTAGGGCTCAATAATGAGAGATTCGATCAAACTCCAATTCAAGAGATGATCAACAAAGGTGTTGATGTAATCCACGCGTCGATTCTGATGATCGAGATAGTAAGCGTGCTCCCACACGTCGATGGTCAAAATCGATTGTGCTGAGTGCATTAAAGGCAAATCGGCATCGCTAGTTGTCATGATTTGTAGAGCCTCGCCATCATTGACAAGCCAAGCCCAGCCGGACCCAAAGTGACTCAATGCTGCCTCCGAAAAGAGCTTCTTAAACTCTGATACAGATCCGAACGCACTCGATAGGGCCTGCACAACTGTTTCAGGTGGCGCTCCACCACCGCCCGGAGACATGGACTGCCAGAAAAAATTGTGGTTCCAAATTTGAGCCGAATTGTTAAATACCAGTCCGCTCGAGGAGCCAATAACCGACTCTAAATCGTCATCGACATCACCAATAAGTTTGTTCAGATTGGTTACATAACCAGCATGATGTTTTTGGTAATGAAATTCGAGCGTTTTCTGACTCATATACGGCTCCAGATCAGATAACGCGTAAGGCAATTTCATAAGCTTAAATGCCATCGAAGCACCTCTTTACATCGTCAGTTCGGTCCACGAGTCATAAGTAAACGGTCGGTTATCCAAACCATTCTCCTGCAACCTTGTTGTAGCACTCTTGCCGCATATAAAGGTGCGGGTTGGTGGCTGGACGCGCCCTCACAGGGGAAAGCCCCGCAAAGCTGAAGTATTCAAGGCCCCGTTTATTTCTTACGAGGCGGGGTCACAGACCTTTGTCTTTGAGTGCATCGAGTGATTCTGATTACGGTTCGATTTGCTCGCGGCTCGCCAGGGTCTTCGTCTCAGATGCAGAACTTGCCGTGGTCGGGCCGGGGTCGGTGGTGCACCGGCTCCGATCGCGCGATGCTTAACCGAACTCGGGAGATGCCATGGCCAACAGACCGACTTTCATTCCCCTACTCAACTCGGTTTCTCGCGCTGAAACCGCGGCAGGTGAAGCGTTCACAGAGTGGGCGCAATCGACAACAGACAAGCGGCTAGCGAAGACGCTGCGACTCGTGGCGATGCGGGAGAGTGAGCACGGCATTGCTTTTGCCAAACGCATGCTTGAGTTTGGCTGTGAGGTGTACGACGACGGCCTCGATTTCACTGCTGAGTTGAGAAAGATTGTTGGGTCTAAACGTTCAGACCTGAGCAAGATGAAGGCTCTCGGTTTTAACAAGTTGGGGTCGGGCCCCGATATTTTTGACAACTTCTTCCGGGACAAGATGATCGACCCGACGACGGGTGCGCTTCTCGGGCGATACATCTGCGAAGAGCGCGATACGGGTCGCTTGCTGAAGGCGGAACATGATCGTCTCGGTAAAGCGGATAAGAAACGTAAAGCGCGAGCGAATCGGTAGCTGCCCATTTTCTGGCCTGTTTGCTCTAGGGTCCCCTCGTGACCGCAAATGGTTCGAGTTTCGACAATGTGCCGGAGCCTCAGATGCTGGGATCTTCTGGTGGTGGTGCGATAGCACTTCATTGCCTTGGTGGAGACGGTCCGCCCCTCCTCTTCGTTCATGCGACTGGGTTCAACGCCCGCACTTATGGACCCTTCATTGAATCTTTCCTACCTCATTTCACTGTGTGGGGACCTGATCTTCGAGCTCACGGCTGGAGTACTCCACCGGTCGACGGTGACTACGAGTGGACGAGTTTGGCCGCTGATCTACTAGTAGTTGTTGACCATCTCGGTATCAGCGCAGGTGAGCTTGATTGTGTAGGGCATTCAGTGGGAGCAGCAACGATTTTGCTTGCTGACGCGATGCGCCCTGGTTTGATTCGGCGAATGTATGGTTATGAACCGGTCATGTGGAGGCCCGGAGAGGCGTTCGAACAGGGAGAAAACCCCTTAATCGCTGGTGCGCGAAAACGTCGCGAAGTATTCGAATCTAGGGCTGAGGCGCTCGAAAGGTTTTCTGCTCGGCCACCGTTTTCGCAATGTAGAGCTGACGCGCTCCACAGCTACGTCATGCACGCTTTTGAGGATCTTGACGACGGAACGGTGCGTCTTCGTTGCCGAGGACGAGACGAAGCGGAAACGTACGACGGCGAAAGAGTCTCGACCAGCGACCGAATCGCTGGTTGCAAGGCGAAAGTCGTGTTGGGTAAAGGCATGGACCAAGGGTTCGGAAACCTTGGAGAACCAGCAGCTGAGGTGCTCTCAAATGTTAAGTCCGTTTCATACCCTGACCTCGGTCATTTCGGGCCGCTCGAAGCACCTAACAGGCTCGCTTCGGACGCGTTGGCTGCTCTTCTCAAATAATCAGTCTGAAAGTTTTCAATTCAACGCTTCGTTAAAAAAACGTGTTAACTCTGCAACAACCAGGTCGGGCTGATCTCGGTGAGTGATGTGACCACAGTCGGGTAAGAATCGACCGATGGCGTGAGGAACTCTGCGGGTAACTCCGTAAACCATTTCGACAGTCGCGTATTCATCGCGATCGCCCTGAAGAACCAGAAGCGGACAACTGATATCGGTCAAGATGTCAGACATGTCGAAACTGGCAAAATCCGGATCGCGCCAAATATGGGACCACCGGTCGAACGTTGTAGCAGCGTCGTTGTGGTGTCGGGACATACCTTCGACCATTTGATTCCGTCTGGTTGTAGCAGCGTTGACTCCGTCTAGACCTGCCTGTTCGACAAATATGTGGGCTGCGATGGTAGCTACAGCTACCGGAGTTACCGATCGGCACGCTGCGGCTATGAGAGCAATAGTGCCTCCGTCGCTGTGACCAACGAGCACGGGCTGGTCTATTTTCAAACTGTCTAGAAGCGCAGGGAGGGTCAGCTGAGCTTCCTCGTACATGAAAGTAGCGGTGTATCGTCTAGCGCCTGCAGGAGAACGCCCGTAGCCGCTCCTGTCGTAAGCAACTACCGGTAGACCCGTGGTGCTGTGAATTTGATCTGGTAAGTCTCGCCACTGAGTTATAGATCCGAGGCCCTCATGCAGCATCACTACGGTCGGACCATTTGTGATGCTGCCAATGGTCTTCACCGCTAGAGGCGATCCGGCAACGTCGATAAGTTCAGTCATAGGACTTGTGTTGCTGGTTCGTTAACCAATGCCTGTTTCGCGGGTACCGTGCCGTTGATGGTGTTTACCCCGATCATTGGAACTCTGGTTTATCTCCTAGATCGCGATAGTAAAAGCGTTCTACTTATTAAACGCGATGCTCGTCTCTCTGACGACCACTATGGAAAATTCAATGGTCTCGGCGGAAAACTTGAAATTGACGAATCTGTCGTAGAAGGAGCGCGTCGAGAAATTGGGGAAGAGGCAGGCGTGACGCTCACGTCGCTGGTGCTAAGAGGAACTGTGAGCTGGTCAAATTTTGGTCCGAATCGTGAAGAATGGCTGGGGTTCATCTTCCTCTCTGATGCATGGGAAGGCGAACTCTTGTCCTCCAATGAGGAGGGTTCTCTTGTTTGGGTCGAGTTGGACCGTCTTCTCAAAGCCTGTGATATTGATCCCGTTGCGCGCGCTTCGGCGGACTTACCTATGTGGGAGGGAGATCGTCACTTCGTGCCACTAGTTTTTGACGATGATCCGCGGCAATTTCACGGCTCCATGCCTTACGACACTGACAGGTCAATCAGCTGGTGTTTTGAGAGGATCTAACGCCTAGAGCCGCACGTACTGGTAATCGACGGGTTGGGTATTGATTCCAGTAACTGGAGGAGCAATCCAGTCGGCCATATGACCGGGCTCGTAGACAGGCCGCATCAGCGAGGTCACATAATCTCGATCTGCGTCACTGGGGAGAAAGTGGGGTAACAGGCTCGCCCACTCCGCTTCGTTGACGATCTCACTTTGAGGAGTGACGAATTGGCCTCGGTGAATACCTACTTGGCGGTGAAAGGCTTCGTGGGGTAACCGGAGCTGTTGGTCGATGTCATATTCATCCAATATGCGGTTCCAGCGACGCATTCCCTTGGCACAGTCATCGATATAGGAACGTCGAAGTTGTTCATTGACGACGGTGATGGCGGGCCGTGAGCGCTCCAACCAGCGACCGTCAACAATTTCAGAAATCGACTCCTCATGATCGATGAGTACGTGATCATCGCTATAGCCATCTTCTGCGAACCGGCCTTTCAATCCAGCTGAGTAATAGTTGGCAGCGTTTGTGGAGGTTTCGGATCCGAACAGGTCAAGAGACACCGAGAAATGAAAGTTGATGTATTTCTGGAGCGTTGGAAGATCGATGACCCCATAAGGTCTCACGTCGTCGGTGTCGTATTGATTCATCACTTCGCATGTGCGTTGAATGACTCGACCGATACCTGCGGCACCCACGAACATGTGGTGAGCTTCTTCTTTCAACATGAAGTCACATGTACGACTCAGCGGGTCGAACGCAGATTCCTTAAGCGCACCTAACTGGTATTTGCCGTCACGATCGGTGAAATAGGTGAAGAGAAGAAACGAAAGCCAGTCAGACGTTTTTTCGTTGAAAGCACCGAGAATGCGTGGATGGTCAGGATCACCAGAATGTCTCTCAAGTAATCCGTCGGCTTCGTCGCGGCCGTCCCGCCCAAAGTAGGCGTGAAGAAGGTAAACCATCGCCCAAAGATGTCTTCCTTCTTCCACGTTGATTTGAAACAAGTTTCTCAGGTCGTACAGAGACGGAGCTGTCTGACCGAGATACCGCTGCTGTTCAACCGAGGCGGGTTCTGTGTCGCCTTGGACCACTATGAGGCGCCGAAGGTCAGTTCGGAACTCGCCCGGTATTTCTTGCCAGACAGGTTGACCTTTGAGTTCCCCGAAACCGATTCGTCGATTTGGGTCGCGTTCGGAAAGGAATATGCCCCACCGATAGTCGGGGAGTTTGACGTGGGAGAAATGGGCCCAACCTTGCTGCCCGACGTCGACCGCAGTGCGTAAATACACTTCCTTGTCTTGGAAGTCGACGGGCCCCATTTCCGTCCACCAGTCAGCGAAACGTGGCTGCCAGTTCT